>Ga0207877_10034_pt1 | contig 281940 bp, 216 predicted proteins | sample LinPmetageLP29_FD_184046 | JGI IMG/M metagenome (GOLD analysis project Ga0207877, IMG submission 184046) | Marine viral communities from the Pacific Ocean - LP-29 (SPAdes) | ecosystem: Environmental > Aquatic > Marine > Oceanic | place: Pacific Ocean | collected 2009-08-23
CCCCTTTTTCTAGACCAACCCCCCCCCCCCCCCCCTCTCTGCCTTGGAATTAAGGCACGGAGTCGGCCCTGATCGATTCTCGGCATGGACACGGTTGTGACTCAACCTGTCGTGGTCGGGAGTACAGATTCCAACCAAAAAAAAAAAAAAAAAAGGTAGAAATGTTAACGAATTGGAGGCAATAAGATGCGGCAAGAAAGGTGATGACGAATCCGCGTGATTTAGTTAGGAAGGCAGATCAGGTAGCCCTAATCATCCCTCACTACTTGCTTCCGACTCGAACACAAGACAGTCTTGAAGAATCACTTTAATTCACTAATCAGAGTATTATCTACCTTAGGTCTCATGCAGTCTGCACCATTCATGCCTAACTTAGTGACGCACCAGGACACCCCGGTACCGCATCTTGCCGTCGCGAAGAGTCTGCATCGCTTCCTCAATACCCGCACTATTCAAGGGGAACTTCATGATGTTCGGGACAATCTTCTTCTCGGCAGCAAATTGAATCAGAGATCGGAGGCTATGGCGAGATGCGACGAGTGAACCCTGGATTCGCACACCTTTTACGTTCATCAGCAGCAACGGAACTGAAGAAGGCGCAAAGTCGACGGTCAAGGGGTAAATCGTTCCATGAATATCCATCAGAGGAACCATGCTGTAAACGCGTGTCAATGGAAGTCAAATCTGGTTAAAGACAGCGGGGACTTACGCAGAATAGTCGACGTTGGCGCTGCCACAGAGAAGGAGATGATTGACTGGCTTGAAATCAGTCAACTCCTGGCCGGCCTTGAAAACGTGATATTCGGAGGCGCCGAAACTAAAGGCCTCCTCACGCTTGGCCTCGGAGCTTGAAAAGACAACCACATGGCATCCCATGGCAGCTGCCAGCTTGATAGCCAGGTGGCCGAGACCACCGATGCCCATAATACCCACACGATCCGTGGAGCGGACACCATATTCAGACAAAACGGTCCACACAGTTGCGCCGGCGCACATCAAAGGCGCAGCATCAGCAGAATCGTATCCATCGGGGATGGGAATAACACAGCCGGCGTCCCAAACGACACCCTCACTGAAAGATCCCAAGTCGTGATCGTGGCTACCATATTCCTTCTTGTTCTCACAATACTGGTCCCATCCTGTCCAATCCAGATTAGCCTCACAGTTTGAGGCAATCGAAAATGTGGCTGGTCAACTTACCGGTCAAGCATTTTTCGCAGGTTCCGCACACATAGTGAGTGTATCCAAATCCAACGCGCTGGCCAACCTTCACATTGGTAACTTCACGGCCGACCTGACGGATCACTCCAACACCCTCGTGTCCCAGGGCTTGTCCAGACTTCAGGTAGTGCTCATCGGTACCGCAAAGACCGGAGTGTGTCGTCTCGATGTAGACTTCGTTGTGTTCGAGAGTGCGGGTGGTCTTATCCGCGACAATCTTTCCCTCCTGCGATCCACGGAAAACTTCGAAGGTGACGCTCATTATGGTAGTGTATTCGGAAAAGATGAAACAAGTGACTTGAATAGACTGTGACTTGGAAATGGGGCTACGAAGAACGAAGAATCTATGGTGCCTTTAAACAGTTTCAAAACCTGCAATCCTCAGCAAGCTGACCCCGATCTGTGCCTTGTCTCCATCAAACTGCCGGAGCAGATGCCCAAAACAGATTCTTCAGAAATGGCCATGGTGGATCGGGACCTAGATTGTGGATATTCGAGTGGATTCTACGGAGTTATCGGGTTGCTAGAACCGGCTCGGGTTGAGAATGATCTTTGATTTTAAAGAAAAGTCGGTAATTCGGCCCGTTAGGATTTCACATTTTTGCCGAAAATCTCCCCTGGTTTTTAAGGTGTCTGTTTCCTTAGTCACCCGCAGAGATTTCGAATTCTGCTTCCATAGTAAAACTGCAGGTTTGAGCACTATCAATTGCTTGCTCTTTGTACAATCAAGGCATCTGTCTTCACACATTTCTATTAGATAACTAGTTTACTAAGTTAACTTTCTCAGTAGCCCTATCCCTCTCTGCGACCGCGACCGCGCCCCTACATCCTCCACGACATACACGCCTCGAGTATAATCCTATCCTCCCTGTCCTTCTCATCCCTGCCGCGGGTGCGTCCTGGAACGCGCCTCGACACCCTTTGCAAAAACTGTGCGAGATACTGAGTAGTTGAGGAAGCAAAGTTGAAAGCGGTGAATAAGCTTAAGCCTATCTAGGCGTGTTTTTCGGAATTAGGCCGGTGAGGTCGGATTTACCAACTAAAAAGTTCCCTTGGATCCACAAACGTAGGTTAAGTTGTGCGCGGAATTCATAGCGATTGCGCCACAACTAAAACGGATCGCTGATTTGGGCTCCACTACCTTCGTTGACAGCGGGGCGCAACTCATTTCTCTAAGAGCGTCTTACTATGTATAGTAAACCCATCGATGAAAAAGCATCTACATAGGCTATTAAATCAGAGAAAAAGCTTTTCTCTAGATTGCCGTCCCTGCTTTGGCACCCAGTTTTGCACCTTTGCCTACGTATTTTCCTCCCCGTCCGACATGTTCTACGGACATTCTTCAACACTTGGAGCCGCTTCAGGGACGATAATTCTCATGTAAGTCTCGGTCACTGAGACGAATACTTTTCTCATACTAAAGTACAAAGATTCCTGGCTTGCCACCGCCTAGAGAAATCCAATTCTCAGTTTCACAGCATCGTCCGGTCATTGAACAGTCGAGTAATCAAAAACTCCTGACGATTGGAATCTTCGCAGAAGTTTATTTAGTGGATCAGAAAACAATCAGAAAGGCACCTCGCAGCAGAAGCGATGAAGATATTCTTCCAATTTCTCGTGAGGCAACCATATACAACATTATAGGCAATCATCCTCAGATTGCAGAATGCCTCTCCGGAGAACGAACAGATCTCGTCGAAGTCAAGTACTATAAACAAGGTGACCTCGCGGCATTCACAAAGAATAATAAGATCACAAATGAACTCACCTCTAGATCGTTTGGACAAATAATTGAAGCCGTGGCTGTTATCCATCACTTTGGTATTATTCACTCCGACCTCGTATTGAGACAATTATTTAATGATGACGATTCCAATATCCGTCTGGGTGATTTCAACTCATCCCAGTATCCCGACCATCCTGCCCTTAAGTACGAGAAGGCCACGCATTGCTTGCCCCGGGGTTACGAGTTAGCGAATGCCGTATCATCTGATCTCTTTGCCTTGGGCTCAACATTGTATGAGCTAGTGACTGGTTATGCTCCCTACAGCGAACTGTACCCTAAGGCAGAAGCATTTCTACCTAGGGACCATGACGAAATACGTGCACAATCTGGTCAGCAACAGATTGCAGATTTTCAAGTTGAGCAGCGATATATAAAGCATGACTTCCCTGATGTATCGCGGGTTTTCGTGGTGATATTATACTCGGGTGCTGGAACGGTACTATCTCATCAGCGGATGATGCGCTCAGGATGTATATGAGCCTGGCTTGAATTCATGCCACAAGCCGGTTAGATCCAAGTAGAGCTGATTACAAGGATCTACGCACGGGGTTGCACTACATTAACCTCAATACTATGAAATACAGTACATACGACCATAGGGTGTGGAGAACAGGGCTTCCCGTCCGCTCAGCCGTACTTAAGCCACACGCCGGCAGGTTAGTAGTTGGGTGGGTGACCACCAGCGAATCCCTGCTGTTGTATGTTTTTAATTTTGCTCTTTTTGATTGTTCTTGGCGGTTGGCACAGAAGCCACGCCGGGAATGATACCGAAGGCCTCTTTGATGCAGCCGTGCTCCGAGGTCTGGTAGCAGGCAGGAATTGAGCTTGCCATTTTGCGATCTTTGAGGATCGTTTTCTCTTTCCCTATTAGCTGCTTGTTCAGCCGATTTTCTGGGCGCGTATCCTTCACCTTGTAGAGCCACAGACCATGAGGATTAAAGGAGCATTGGGATCCACTCATTCACGGCCTCTCCAGAACCTTTCTTATAGACTCTGAATTTTGCACCTCGATGGGGCATTCTCGCTTAGATTGGTAGACACCGGATAAATTTTATGCTTCATTATTATCATCTCTTCTATAAATACCGGATCAAGCGTTGAGGGTGGTTTATCAGAAATATATAATATCCAAAATGATAACTTTGTTCTACTTCACGGCCATTCTATGGCTTATAGGAATACTCAGATTACAGCTCCCTTTGCGGAATTTAGACATAGACTGCCTCTCCCCGAACCTGGCCGATGCGCTTGCCTCCTCCTTATACCTCGCACCTGGCTGTATGCGGCAAGGGCCTATCATGTTTATATATGCATTAATGAAAGCACCAATAAGAATGTCGGCCGGATGGTGTAGTTGGTTATCACGTATCGCTCACACCGATAAGGTCCTGGGATCGAGTCCCAGTCTGGTCAACTCTTTTTGCGTGGCCGGCTACATAGCCGAGCAGAAACTTTTGTGTCTGCTGGGTCAGGTACGGGCTCTTGATTGGTTTATATTTACCCCTATGGACCCCACCAGAACCGTTGATCTCCACAGTTTTCTTTTTGACTGATTTACTTCGCAAATAGGGGGTATTGAAACTAAGGGGTGTAGGGGGCATTGGCCTATATATCAGGTCGCAAAAAGAAATTCGGCAGGTGAAGCAAATCATAGTCCAGATTCGAGGTATATTCCATGACAATATTCGGGTTGAGCCGAGGAACAGGACTTAGATCAGGTCGACACCTGGCTGCGGGTCCCTCAGCATTGGCCTAACCGGGCGTAGGTGGGTAATGTTGAAGGACCCATATTTTTTTCTTTCCAGACAGCCCCAAAACATTCTTCCCTTCTTATGCCGAGGAAATAGCTCAGCTGGACATTCTCATGTGGGTCCCTCAACATTGGTCGGTCAGCAATTCCCTAGTTTGGTTCAGAAATGTTGAGGGACCCGCAGTGGAATGTCCTGGTGACATACATATACTCTCACGTGAGCCATAAGACTGCGTGCTGGAGATGTGGAGATCATAAAAGCAGAGACAGGCAACATTTGACAAGCTCTCGCGGTATATGAAAGTCCATTCTATATGTACAAGTAACTTTGTCACGAAAGGCACCAAGTTCGTAATATCGATGTCTTTCGAAATGAAGCAACCAGCATTCGAGCTGCTATGGTTTCCACTTAGGACTACACATTATTGGCGCAAGACCAACTGCTGGAGTCAGAATCATAATGAATCGCGACACCCGACACGTATAGACCCAGTCCGCACTGGAGAAATCAGTCATGGATCAAAGAGGAAAGCAATGCAAGACAAGCCAATGGGGAAAAGTGACCACTATGTACCCGCTGTCGGTTGCGCTATTTGATTAGTCGACTTATTCTGGCTAGACACCTCACGTAAGAGAGCTCTTTGTCCTGGGGAATGAATTATGGCGAGCATTCACGGTACCAGTGGAACTAAATAAGGTTACCCCCGCACTTTGGGAAGACCGAACCCTCGGCTATTTTATATTTGACCGTCTTCCCTAACAAGTCTGTTGCTTCAGTGTCTGTCTCAAGGAAATTAAACCTCTTCACTGACGTAAAATATGGCGTCGGAGACAGACGATCATCCAGCCCACAAGCGATCTCGATCACGAATCATACAAGCCTGCATTCCTTGCCACCGTTCGAAACGAAAGTGCAACCGAAAGAAGCCTTGTTCGCAATGCCTTAAACGCCAGACTACCAAAGATTGCACGTATGAAGCACTGCCAGCTGAGGATTTGGAAATCTTGGAGGGAGATACAACATCCATAGATGCGGAGAACAGGATTTTGCGATCACGAATAACCCAGCTCGAAGCCGTGATTACCCAGCTGCGAGACCGAAACACCGATCATGTTGATTCGCGGAAGAGGCGAAGAACCCCGGAAAAAGCACACGACCAGGACGGGGTATATTATGGTCGTTCGTTCTACCTTGGAGGGCCCGCGGCCCCAGATCTCCTCCATCGGATGATGGATTTGCTTCCAAATCAACCATCGGATCTCTTATTTGCGTTTGTTGGAGGCACCGACACGAGCATACCAGGCAGGAATGAGGGTGGGAGTCTTTTACCGATAGGAAATTTGGTCGATTGTGGCGTTGGTGACATCTGCGCTTGCCTTCGAAACATCTCTCCTGAGACCCTCGACTCTATCTTAGATAGCTTCGTCGAAATTGTCGATCCCCTTCACCACTACCTTCCTATGCCTTGGGTTTTACAGAGGTATGAGCGGTGCATGGATATAGCAGTCACACCGGAGCCACAAGAAGCTGCTCTTGTATTCGCTGTTCTTGGTCTAGGGGATCTCATGGCGCCCAACCCAACGTCTTTCAATTTTATTTCGGCATCTTTTCAACTTCTGCGATTGTCCAACTTTCTGACTTCACCGTGCATTGATTCAATCGCAACATTCTGTTTCATCGCTGTTTACCTACAGCATGAAGGAAGACTGAATGAATATTGGCCATTACTAGGGATGGTGATCCGTTTGGCCCAGTCGATGGGCCTCCATCGCGACCCAAGTCTTATTTCCAGCCTCGTGCCAGAGGAGAGTGAAATTCGTCGCAGACTTTTCCATGCCATTGCTGGACAGGAGACTGCATTGAGCGTCATGTTTGGACGTCCCAACGGTCTAGGCTTCTTCGATTGCGCGTTGCCGCGAGATATCAGCGACGCGGAATTGTTTGGTGTAAAGGGTCCAGCAACTGTCCACCCTCATGAGATCTCTTACAACCGATATGCTTGGGAACTGATGGAAATCACCCGTGACCTGGTTACAAACTCGTTTACTACACCTAAATCCTCGACACTTACTAGGGAGAAATCGATCTCACAACAACTCCGACAGTGGTACCAGAGCCTGCCGCCATCGCTCAGTTTCCAGCTACCTGGGTTACCTCTCCAGGACCTTAACGACCAGGAAGAAAAAGTTCATTACGTCCAGGCCCTAATCTTACATATTATCGTCAACCACAACGTACTTGTACTTTATCGACGCCCACTTCTGTCTGATTCGCATCCCGAGGCAGCAGAACCTTGCATAGAGGCAGCAATCGCAGTTGCAGAAGGATGGAAAATCTTACAAGACTCGTTTCCCAAGATCGCACGCATCGCATGGATGCAATGGTTTCGAGCGTTCCACGCAGCATTGATATGTCTGGTTGCATTAAGAGCACGAGAAACAAATTCCCATCTCAAAGCACGAGCTTTCAACTCTTGGAGATCGTGCATCCGGATCTTCTCCCGGATTCAAGATCAGAATGATAGCATTCGATTCTGTTGGCGAGCTTTAAGCCGCTTGGATAATGTTGCCAAGAGGACAGTCAACATCCGGCGCCGGTTACCCGTCCAAGATCTGCCCAGAAGGAATATTCAAGACACGTCCTCTGTATTGCGGATTGGTTCATCGACAAGCCGGGGGGTCGGCTCCGAGGAGAATTCAAACAGCTCACCAGCGCCCAGCGCCGGTCAAGAAATAGAAGACGCAGACATATTCTTCCCGGAGGCCAATGGAGAGTCGTCTCTAACCCAGGCGGTGTCGACCGGTTCGCAGGATACCTACAACATCGACGGGTATGACAATGAATACAATGATCTACTACTAGACTGCGGCCAAGCTTTTGATTCATATATGACCCATGTTCCCCTCCCCGATGAAGCCTTGGGCATGCAACCCCTCACAGACTCTGCTCAGTACAATATATTTGACCTCGATGTGGCGAATTGGCCATTCTGGCTTACTGCTGATCAAACCGCTACGGGGCAAGCCGAATAGATTCAGACTGCGAGAAACCTACATTGGTTTAGCATGTTGGACTTGTAGCACTATCAGTTTGCAGCAATGTAACTGTAATTATCCAAAAATAAAAAAGTCTATAAAAAGTTACATAGCCAGGATTTGCTCTTGGGTCTGCGTCTCTGGAGTTGGTCCTGCGGAGATATCAATTTTGCCACCAACCAGAACGTCAACATCATCCGCCAAAAGCTGGTTCTTCACGCCAAATGCTCCAGGTCCATGATCATGGATGGTAGTTCGTCGCATATCTCTGCGATTCTTCTGGTCTTGGAACGCAGTCGCTCTATGCATAGTACAGCGATTATCCCATTGCACGAGATCGCCAACATTCTTCCACTTCACCGTGACCTGATATTGTGGTTGCTGGGCATGGTCCAACAAGGCTCGAATCAACGATGTCGACTCACTATCCGGCATGCCGATGATTCGTCGTGCGTGACTCGCAATGTACAGAGTTTTATTAATGCCGTCGGGAGCAATCTGGACAAGCTTGTGGTATGCTGGAGGAAGTAGCGCTTTCTCCTCGTCGGTCGGCTTATCGAATTCTTGGGGTGCCGCCAGCTTTCGGGAATGCCAAATCCAGTGCTCCACCACCAGCTTTTCGATTCTTTCCTTGATGTCATTCGGCAAACCCAGATAGGCTGCTCTCATGTCGGCATACTTCGTTTGTCCTCCAGCTGGTGGTAGTTCAACCGCTCGCAAGGCGCTGTAGGATGAGCGATGCTGGTGGAAAGATGAGTCCGTGTGCCATAGCCCATTTCCTTTTGTGTGCCACCAAGCTCGGCTAAATTGAGGGATTATCCGGTCATCAGGACCTAGATTTCCTGCGTCGTATAGCTGAGGCAATGAGGATCGTCGAGGCTTGTTTATGGCATGGGCGGTCTCAAGGGCCCCAAAGTTCTTCGAATATCGGACGTGAGTGGTGTCGTTCAACCCCGTTTGACGAAAGACCAGAACACCCCATCGGTTTTGCAATTGAACAATCTCTTTCACGACTTCTGGTGCAAGCGGTTGGGACCAGTCGACTCCATCAACCTCGGCACCAAAGGATGGACTGAGAGGCTTGGCTTGGAGGATGGGAGGAGCTGCGCTGGCTAGGTGACGCTTAGGCAGCGTAAAGGATGAGTTGATATGGCAGAGGTGCCTCAGCGGTTGCCGAAAGGAAAGCATAATGTGCAATACCCGAGGATTTGGGGATTGTTGATTGTATACCAGGTTCTTTTCGTTAGCCACGGAACCAAGCCCGCCCGGTCTTTTATGCTGTGGGCAATCTGCGGCGTTATGAGGTTTCGCCGATGGCAGCCCGATGCGGCCTTTTCAATGCCATTGCAAAACCGATCGAACAAGTCTAATGAAATCGGAATAAGGCAATTGAGGCATCACCCATCACTCCCATAGTAGAGGGGGAAAGAGACCCTGCGGCGTTAAGACGGACCTTGTATGCGGGTGTGTGCCGGACCCGTTGGTGGGTCCTTGAGAAGGCAAAGAAAGACCCGTGAGAAGGAGGACAATACTGAGGATAAAAAGGGGAGTAAAGCGACCTAGAAATGCCTTCAAAAAACAATAAATCCCTTAACAGCAAGCAACATGGCAACAAACGGTCACGCAAATGAAGGCAGTCGACATGGTCGACTTGCAGGCAAGGTAGCGCTCGTGACGGGCGGCGCTATGGGAATCGGAGAAGCCATCAGCCGTCGTTTCGCGCGAGAAGGAGCATCTATTCTCATCGCCGATATGAACGAGAAAGCAGCGAAAGACGTGGCCGAATCACTCTCATCGGAGGGCGTCCAGGCGGACTATGTAATCGCCAATGTCACCTCACGATCCGACTGGGAGAACATCGTGGCCAAAATTAAGTCTCGATTCGGCCGGCTCGACATCCTCGTGAACAATGCCGGCACAGCCTATCCTGCACAGTCATCGTTGACTGTGTCGGAGGCTAATTTCGACAAAGTCTACTCGGTCAACGTCAAATCGATCTTCCACTCCGTGCAGACCGTCTTTCCTCTGTTGATTGAGAACAAGGGCGGCGCCGTGATCAACATTTCCTCAATCGCCGCCATTCGCCCTCGGGGCAGACTTACGTGGTACAACTCGTCGAAGGCAGCGGTGTCTAATGCTTCGAAAGCCCTCGCTCACGAGTTTGGTACGGATGGTATCCGGGTTAATTGTGTCTGTCCGGTCTTGGTTCCAACCCAGCTCGCCACCAACTTTGTCCCTGGATTTGACGGTTCGCCGGAACAGCACATCAAGGCAGCCCAGCTTTTGCAAATTCCTCTTGGGCGTGTGACCACGACCGAGGACGTGGCTAATACTGCTCTGTGGCTGGCAAGCGATGAGAGCTCCTTTGTTACTGGCGTGGATCATCATGTTGACGGTGGAAGAAGTATATAGTTTAGTCATAAGGACAAATAGCATGAAGTATAAGCACACGGTCTTTAAACTGAGTTTCTTTACGTATCCATCGATAGATGACCTTTAACGTATGGTCTTTAATGCATAGTCCAATGTATGGTCTATTGTATGGACTATTGTAGCCCAGGTGGTCTCTATCGTATCATCCTCGGGCCTATTTCTTACAATCGAAATCCTGCGCATGGCTACTCGTGAGTTGGAAGAAAATGCACAGTTGAAGCAAATTTTCGTTACTACAGTGCTATACAGTGGGAACAAATATGGTTGGAGACCTTTCATATGCAATCCTTGAAATAACCTCATCCTAGATCTACGCTGCTCTATATCGCAGGTACAGCCATGATGATGCTCTTTGTGATCATGAACTCTTTCACACCCCATTTCCCACCTTCCACACCAAACCCACTGTGCTTGATGCCACCAAAAGGAATTTCTCCCCCGGCAATGACACCGGTGTTGACTCCAACCATACCCACCTCCAGACCTTCGGCCATACGCCACACTCGTGCCATGTTGTTCGTGCACACATAGCTTCCCAGACCAACCTCAGAGTTATTGGCCATCTTAAGAACTTCCTCTTCGGTATCAAAAGGGTACAGTGCTGCGACAGGACCGAAGATCTCTTCATTATGTGAAAGCATGCGGTCATTCATATCGGCGAGGACCGAAGGCTGGAAAAAGTACCCCTTTCCATTTATGGCCTTACCCCCGTAGAGGATTTTGGCACCTTTGTCCACCGCGTCGTTGATATGGGTTTGGACCTTCTCAACCCCGCGCTGCACGGTCAACGGCCCAACCGTCACACCGTCCTCGAATCCATCTCCGCACTTGACCTGGGAGAATTTCTCCACCAAGAGACGAGACAGTTCAGAATATATGCCACGCTGAACGTATATCCGGTTGGCGCAGACGCATGTCTGGCCGGAATTCCGGATCTTCGCCCCCATCAGGGCGTTGATCGTCGCTGGCAGATCGCAGTCGTCGAAGACGATAAAAGGCGAATTGCCCCCGAGCTCCAAGGAGAGCTTCTTTAGACTGCTAGAGCACTGCTGCATCAGTAGCTTGCCCACAGCCGTTGAGCCGGTGAAGGAAAGCTTCTTGATGTTTTGATCTTCGCAGAGCGCCTTGCCAATCTCCGCTGTATTCTGCATTCCCGTCATCACGTTCAGCACACCAGGAGGAAGACCAGCTTGTTCCCCAAGATACGCCACCGCAAGTGCAGTGAGAGATGTCTCCCCGGCAGGCTTGACGATGACAGTACATCCAGCAGCAATGGCAGCCCCGGTCTTTCGAGTAACCATCGCAGCGGGGAAGTTCCAGGGGGTCAGGCAAGCGACAACCCCGATGGGTTGCTGAATGGCGAACACTCGGTTGGCGGGGTTCGCCGATGGGATAATGTCCCCGTACGTCCGTTCCGCCTCGCCGCAGTAGAACTCAAGATAGCTCGCCGCGAACGCGATTTCACCCTTCGCCTCGGCGAATGGCTTGCCATTCTCCATCGTCATAATCCTCCCTAAGTCCTCGGCATTTTCCAACATCAGCTGAGCCCATTTTTGGATGACGGTCCCGCGTAGTTTGGGGCTGATCTGTTTCCAGTCCTCGAAGGCCGCGAGTGCTTGTCTGGAGGCGATTCGCACATCTTCTTTGCTCAATTCGGGGAGCTTTGCGATCAAATCACCAGTCGAGGGATTGATCACGTTAAATGTTTCGCCAGAAGGTGGAGCCGTCCATTCTCCATTGATATAGGCCTTTTCGTGCCATAACTTCGGATTCTTGAGAACTGGCTGCATGGCTTAATCTGATCGACACACTGCAATTGATAATGGAGGAGAAATAAAAAGATACTTGTCAATAATCAAATCACTATACAACTTCTTTAACCATATTCTACTTGGGAAATGTTCCATCTTATTAGATCGAGGCCCTGGTACAGTCGGCGTTTTCTCCGACCTAACACCGCCGCGGCCACCTGCGGCGTTAGAACGGTCTCCAGTAGACTACATGTAATCACTGGTTCTTTACTGAGTCTGTGAATGACAAGGTGGATTTCACATATTGACTCCGTTCCAAACTAATTCGAAACCATCGAAATGTCTTCACCTCACCACAACAATGGTAGCGACCACCCCATCGCCCAGAGTCGGCCAATGACGTTGGCAGCCCAAAATGCAAAGCCGAATTCGATGAAGCAACAGCTAAAACAAGGCAAAGTTGTCAGCGCCATGTCCATACGGTACTCTCGAGGAGTTGAGATCGTTGGGTATGCGAAAGCTGCGGGGATGCAAGGAGTGCTCATCGATCTTGAGCACAGCTCGATCGATCTGGATCAGTGTATGCAATTCACGCTCGCCGCTTTGGCTCACTGCATCACACCCGTTGTACGAGTTCCCTCAACAGCTTGCTCATTTGTGGGAAGAGTGCTAGATGGCGGGGCTCAAGCAGTCATCATCCCACATGTTCGCACAGCGCAGGATGCTTTGGACGCCGCTCGTGCCGCCAAGTTCTTCCCCGACGGTGACCGTTCCGCAATTGGCGGCCTGGCGGCTCTGCAGTACGGTTCATATCCCACGATCGAAGCAAATAGGGCCGCCAACGAGGAAGTGATGTGTATCATCATGATTGAAACCCTTGAGGCGTTGGAAAACCTAGACGAGATTGCGGCAACTCCCAATGTGGACGTTCTTCTCATTGGGACAAACGATATGTCTGCCTGCTTGGGGGTTCCTGAAGAGCACGATGACGAGAGAATTACGGAGATCTACGCGCGTGTCATTTCGGTCTGTCGCAAAAATGGGAAAGCGATAGGAATCGGTGGCCTGTATGCTCGACAAGATCTCATCGACAAATTTATTCACATGGCATCTGGGCTTGGGCGCTTTGTCATGTGCGGGAGCGACCAGGACTATGTATTGGAAGGTGCTAGACGCACTGCGAAATGGCTGGGAACATACAATTCTTGAATTACTTGAAGCAGGGGGTCTGCTGAACCAGGATATCGTTAGAATAGACTTGGGGTTTTTGGCCCTTTGTACAGTATAGTATATGCTGGGAGATTTAATTCCAATCATCTTTGCTTATAGTTGGACATGGAAAGCTGTTCTCGTAGTACAATTTGAACTTTCGGTGGAGCGAAGGAGAACACTACCGTCGATTGGTTCCCTTATCGAGGGGAGTATTCACGGTGCCGAACTTGAGCTCCCTTGAACAATAACGAGAAACATAATGTGATATTGCCTGAAAATATCCCTGACATATTCTTGTTTTCCATGTTTTCCCAAGCGCGAGACAGAATCAGGTGTCCATTGACATACTTCAGAGTTCAGACGGGCCAGTGGTCTTGATTATCCTACTACGTATGTCTCTAACTACCTTGGCATGTAAAAAGTCTGTCCCCAATGCCCTGTTAACGCCGGTCATATCGTGATTCCTCACAGGCCGATGAGCCGTCTTAACGCCGCAGAATGGGTGACCCCTCACGCAATCGTTTTCCATTGGCTTATTCTTGAACGGCGTTATCACGGCGTTTGCAATTGATTGGTCATCTCCATGAATAATCTAAAACCTTTCTATGTAGTAAAGTCGCCTTCGGGAAGATCCCCGTGGTACCCCATGGGGACAAACTTTGCGGAGTAAGACCACGTGCCTTCAGCCAAAGGACCCCAAGTCACAATTCGCTGTAATATTGAGGCATATCTAAGCTCAGAGGGCGACTTTCTATGATGGATTTTTCTCTCTTGTCTTATTCTCCCTTCCAGATCCAAAATGGGTATTCTCCAGAATCTCAAACTATGGAAAAACAATGTTACCCACATCGACGTTCACGGTAATGAGGTAACGGAGGAGGTTCCTCGCGTTATGCCGCCACCGCCATGGAAAGTGATAGCTCTTCTCGACCTAGAAGCATGGCTATACTTTTGTCTAGGACTGTGAGATTGCATGTGTTACGTATATCCTATCCTTTGGAGCTGATCTTTCTTTGCCGCAGGGCTGCTTGGACGGCGGATGGTTACGACTTCAACGCAGTCAACCTCGTTGCCACTGATCTGTCAACTGCATACGACAAAGACTTGAGCGATATTACGTTGTCCATCACACTTACTCTTCTTTTTCGGTCACTGGGAGCACTCATTTTTGGTATCATTTCCGACTGCTTCGGTCGAAAATGGCCATTGTCGGCAGATCTATGGATCCTGGCTGGTCTTCAGATTGCTACGGCTCATGTAACGGAGTTTTCGTCATTTATTGCCGTCCGAGCTATATTTGGCATCGCCATGGGAGGTGTATGGGGACTCGCTGCAGCCATGTCAATGGAAAACATGCCTGTTGAAGCTCGTGGTTTGTTTTCAGGCCTATTGCAGCAAGGTTATTCCCTCGGCTACCTGATTGCTGCCATAATCAATATCACGCTTGTCCGTCACACAAGTGAAGGCTACAAGGCTATCTTTGAGTTTGGAGCTGGCTTTACAGGCTTGGTAGCCTTGACAGTCATGTTCATACCGGAATCCCATATTTTTGCTAATGCCGACGGGGAAAATGCTGGTCAAATGCCTTTCCGGATTAAAGCTGCTGGCGTGTGGCGGGATTTAAAAGTGGCTTCGCGGTCATATTGGAAGATGTTCCTCTATTGCTCTGTGTTGAGTATGGGATTTAACTGGATGAGTCATGGTTCGCAGGGTAAGTAAACCGAGTCATGTTTCTTCGAGAACTGGTCTCATCCTACATACAGATATTTACCCATCCTACTTGAAGGTCCAAAAAGGGTTTTCATCTGACCAAGCCAGCGTCGCGACGATCGTCGGTCAATGCGGCGCTATCGTCGGAGGAGCTATATGTGGCTATTATTCTCAGTTCTTCGGTCGTCGTTTGACGGCTGTGGTGGCTTGCTGCTTCGGTGCTTGCATGATACCGTTTTGGACAGTCCCAAACACATGGAGCCCAATTGTGGCTGGTACTTTCTTAATTCAAGCAGCAGTTAATGGGGCATGGGGCATTATGCCGATCCTTTTGAATGAGTATGCTCCGCCGCAATTCCGTGGTGTCTTTCCAGGGACGGTGTGTCAGCTAGGTGAGTTCTCCCTCGCCCTTCCTCGCGGGAGGCCATTTGCCGCTTAATCAGTGACTTATCGATAATGTAGGGAACATGCTGTCTTCCCCTGCTGCACAGATTTCGACTGTTGCGGCCAGCAATTGGATCCGCGACACACCCTCGGGGCCAAAACCGAATTACAGTCAAGTTATGACAATCACCATGTGTATTGTTTTCGTCGCCGTTGCCCTGATCCTTGCCTGTGGACAGGAGCGGCTGGGAAGCCGTTTTGAAGTGATTACCAGAGCGGGTGCTGTGAAAAAGATTAACCTAGAAGGCAAAAACCACAGCTTTGAGGATGGTGAATGTGAAATTGGTTTAGACCACGCAATTTCTCACAAGAAAACTTCTAGCACAGAGTACGTCGAGCAGGTTTGATGGTGCTCCGGTTGACAGTATATGGTCGCCCATTTAATGCAGTGCGGCTGGTTTTGTGCCTTAATTCAGGAAGTGCTTCCTTGAAATTCAATGAAAAGGTTACAATAGGATATGTCTGCTTTTTGTGCTGATTGATTAAACAGTAATGGGCCGGGGGCCGACAAGCTATCTTTTATGAGACCTCGAGAATACCCTCTGAGCTGTCAAAGCGCGTACCTGATACCACCCCAGTTTGTATGTCGTCTAGGGAGCAAAGCACTGTCTGAGAGATACACCGGGTGCGGTCCCATCGTACTCAGTGTCCGACAAAATAACAGGAGAGTACTAGAGTACTCTGCCCTCCAGGCACCCGTAGCATCCTGCTCTAGTCGTAGAAATATCGTGTGCTCGTATGTGGTCTAAAACCCCAGAGCTCTGTCATGTAGAGGATAGGTTAGGCTAGCATATGCGCAAGAAGGTTTAGCGGGATGGCAACCTTTGGCTGGTGCGCTTTGACCCACGGCACCTTTAGCTCCCCGACCGCTTCAAGTGGGTGAAAGCGCTTTTTGAGAATCACGTCTAGGGTCCGCTTATATGTCGAGGGGATGCATTTAAAGCCTACGAAGGCTCCCCATGTAAGGAGAGGAGAATGGCGGGGAAGGAGAAGAGAGAGGGTAGAGCGAAGCTCTGCTATACTAGTTCTAAAGGAGAGCAAGGGCTATTTGGGCCATAGGGCAAGCTACCCGACGATTTGATACGCTACAACCAGTAGAATAAGGCCCCTCCAGAGGCTTAGAAGAGCGTCTAGGACGTAGTCTTATGCATACCTATTGAACAACATTATAAGTATGCGAATAGAAAATTGAGTTGTGTGTGTTTAAGACAGGAGAAGGGTAAGAGCAAAATAAGAGCAAGAAAAGAGCAAGATAAGAGGAAAGTAAGAGAAAAGTAAGAGAAAAGTAAGAGGAGAGTAGGAGGAGAGTAAGAGATCTTATTATACTCGAAATACTTTATCTTATGCGTTCTCTATATATAGTCTATCCGCTTATTTTGTGCTTTTCTGAGAGCGTTAAATTTACCTCCAATTCTTACCTCCTAATATATTACTTAGCACCATACCTTAGCACCATACTAAGTCAACGTACTCCACAATCTTCGAGTCACTGGTAGCCTTATGCCCGTAGACAACCTTCAATCAAGATGTCCGTCGGACAGTCCAAACCCGTCGATAGACAGAGAAGGTCCTTCGCCTTCGCGCTAAGAACCGAGACCCTTACACGTACGGAAACGTATAGGTTGGCGATGAACACGACGTTCAAGGGAGGTTTCAAAGATTTATGGGGGATGTACTGGATCCCATTTTTGCGCACCAGCGAATCGAGACAGCCTTCGCAGGCTTTAAATACATCCCCTCTATATACACGCGGACCTCCGACCACGAGCTACAACTGCAGCCCAAGCTATCAACAACAATCTTCCAGAGCTACTACAAAGTCCTTACTCCACCACTTCAAGCGCGTTGAAACCAGCAACATTCATCGGGGCACTCCGGCGATGGCTAGACTACAAGACGAGGTTGTTGAGTCCTGTGCCGAGATCTCCGATACGTCTACATTGTGGCACGCAAGGATCCGACGCCCAAGAGCCGATAACCTAGGGGTCAGTCAATCCATCGAGAGGGCTATATACGCTGGCTCCCGAATCTAGCCTAGGCTTAGCCCTTACAGTCGTCAACCTAGTTTTACGGCACCACCAAGCCCAAGACAAATTCTCGGACTACAAAAACGCGAAGAGAAACAACCTACTTCTGAAGGGCGAGCCTAACGTTGTACTCGTGGACAATTATTTTCTGATCAATGGAGTAGGAGAGATCGAAGATTGGTGGATTCCCGCCTATAAAATATCAACTACTATGCTAAAGAGCAGAGTATTCTATACAACTTTACGAGCTAATTAGGAAAGAATCTTTCTTTCTTTACGCATTATGAAAAGTGCCCAACGTTGTCTGAACCAGCCGTCCTTCTGTCCTCTCATTTATAATATAGCTTGTTGATTTAAAAGTTTTCTCTCCATACTCTAGTAATTGTTGATCTATAAATTGGAACCTAGTCGGGCATTTCGACTAATAGCAATTCAGAAAGGATATTGTATCCTTAAAAGCACGGAAGCTTCCACGCAATTGGCCGGATGGTGTAGTTGGTTATCACGTATCGTTAACACCGATAAGGTCCTGGGATCGAGCCCCAGTCTGGTCAGTCTTTTTGCCGGTTTCCAGTGGATCCACGGAGTAGCAGAGCCTGTTCATTTTTTCGTGGTGTGGTGGACCCAATTGCGGCATTACTAGGGTTAGCTTGTATTAGATCACGTGAACAGGCAAGATGGCCGAGTTGGTCCAAGGCGTACGGTTCAGGTTCACCTGATCCAGATTTCCGTATCTCGTTTTCGGGGCGTGGGTTCAAATCCCACTCTTGTCATTGTTTTTTGCTCTTCATATTGGTCTTTCCTTACAGGGCGAGCGAGGTAGATGCTGGCATCAATCAACGTGTCGTCACGTGAGAAAATGGAGGAAATTTCCAAAATCCAATAGAAATATGAAAATCATTTAGTCCAAAACACTGGAAACCTATTAGTTCCTTGAATTATATTTGTTATATCCCAAAAAAGAAAGATATTCAGATATTCTGGAGTATTTGTCATACTCAAGCATTGTTATAGAATACATTTTTAGCTGCGCAATGAGGATAAAGTTGGACGGATGTACCACGCCCCTCATATAGAGCTTCCGTTCCCAAGCCAGCGATAGTTGGGAGGGAGGTGGTAAGCTAGTAAGTGGATCCCGAGCCTGCGTGCTCACTAGAATCTTGAGAATGTTGTATCTTATCTTCGTGTGGAGATTCTAGCATGTCGAGCGCGTACCGTATGTAGTGACCATTCTTAGCCAGAGGATGTGAAGTGCCAAGGTACACACTACTTGTCGAAGCCTTGGGATGTGCGGTAGCGAGCTAGGGCATCTTCGTAGGTGCTATCGGCTGCATGATTTGCTTGCCGCTTGGTTTCGATGAGAGATTTCTTGTCTATTAAAGCTTGAGTCAACCAACGTGGGACTATGTGTATAATTGCTCTTTAAGCATTTGCCAGAGTTCCAAATCAGTAGAGCTATAACAGAGCGCCGCTAGTTTTTCACTCCCAGTGAGTGAAGTAAGCACAAGTGGTCCTTAGGTCGGTCAAAATTATATCAAATAAACGGTCCATAGCTCATTGGCTCTTTTCAAGGTTTGCAAGCCAGATTGAGGGAGCACAAGAGATGAGCCCTCGCATCGGAATTCTGAACAGAGACTCGCATGAAGCCTCAAATAAGGGGAAGAAGGAGATATTAGGCCGACATTTGGGCCAATATTCGAGTGAAAGACAATTGTATTTCCGTCTTCAGCCCCTGCAAGACTCCAGACAGTCCATTCATGTGGGGTTCTATATCCACTGATGCTGGATTGGGTGGTTAATACTCGGTTGGGCAGACATGACAGGGGTCTTCCCGTTATACCCAGTATCTGGAAACCGTCAATCTAGCTCGTTCGTCCGAAGCGCGCTTTGCAGAGGCAAAATGATCAGTCAGAACAATCAATGGAATTTGTTAGCCACCCTGGACATTGAAGGCTGATGCTATTCCATACATCATTGACAAAACATTATCCCAGCCATTCATCTGTCACGTTGATACATGTAATCGAGAGTGAGTGAGCCACCGAAAATTTATATGAGACAGCCACCGATTTAACGGAAAATAGAAACAAACTTGAAAGCAAAATCAAAAACCAAAACTCCAAGATCGAAACTCGAACAGAAAAGACACGGCATAAGATAACCGACTTAGTCGGGTGATCGTTCAGTAGGTCCTAGCTCAAAGACATATAACATAGAGGTATCTCCCATGATGCCACCCCAGAAGAAAGAAAAGCGCGCAAAAACACGTAGTCTGCGCAGTACTTCCATCACTGTAGCAGTATTTATCTACCCAAAAGCCCATCGCGGCTTAAGTCCGCTATCGCGGTCATAAGAGAGCTACTGGCGAGTCCTGGGCTATCATGCAAAGTCCGTCGGTCATCAGATCAGGGTGTGTGCATTTAATCCATTGCGGTTTCCCAATTGGCGAAGCAAATATCCCACGGGGTCCATAACGCGGCACGGAAAGCAAAAACGGAAGAGACTAAGGAGCCGCATCCACGGAAGTAAATTCATCAATCGGCATCCGAAGAGTGGAGAGTGGCCGTATACTTTGGGCCGATTTCAGGTGTTTGCAAATCTCACGCGGCGGCGGCGCTCATGGATCAATCTCTCGGTGTCAACATAAAGACGGTCGAAGAACTGCATTGCATCTGGGTCCTTGAGAATCTTCGCAACTTGCGTTCCTGCAGAAATGAGCTGGAGCACGTTACGGTCATCCTTGACGGGTCGGGAGCTGTGCTTCGCAGCGTGGCGCATTTCCAAGGAGTTTTCGAGTACAGTAATCAGTTGCTTGATTTGGCCGTTGTGCAGAGTGTGGCGAGGGATGCGGCGTCGAGTAGCCAGCCTCTTCAAGAGATACACCCACTCGTTCCACTCGCGGTCCGATGGGACTTGAACTGGCCTCTTGTCCTGTTCCAGGGGAATGGGGAATTGGTATCTGGCAAAGAAATCATAGCCGCATTGTGAGAGGCGGTCATTGACCTGGTGCAGGATACTGTCTTGTTCTGCGGTGTCGAGATTAGTAGGGAGCTGGGGCAGCTCCTCCTCTCGAGATGAGAGGGTCCGCGAGGCAGGTGGATCCAAGACCTGGTGCGGACCATCAAATTCATCTCGGTTGGAAGTCCGTCTCTGGGAAACGTATCGGGTATTTCCGCGGGTAACATCGGCAGCTCGCGGGCTGTTCCTCTCCACGATATATTCCAGGCTTTCCGGGGAATTGAATGGCCTAGCATCATGTCGTAGTGGCTCCCTTGGCATTTGAAGGTGGTTCCATTCCGGGTACATGGGGACTGGGGGTATTGGCTGGCCAGTTGGAGGGTAGGATAACCGCCCAGGATGCTGATTCATTATAGCCCCAGGGTTGTCTAGAGGAGATGGAAGTCCATGGTAGTGGTGTCGAGGCTCAAAATCTATTGAGCTCAGTACACGATGGTTGTCACCGAGGCCGTATGCCCGAGGCGCTGACGGTGCCCTTTGACCACTTAGCAAGAGTAATAGAGGTCCTCGTTTCATTGGAGTTGGGAGGGTGGGGATAAAAGCCAATATACATGGTATGGAAGTACCTTTGCCGGTGAATGATGGGAGGGTTTCCCGGTGTTGCATACATAGAGTGCTGAGCCATCGTGCTGTTGGGATGTGTGAGCTGAGTAGAGCAAAAAAGAAAATCATGCGTTGGAGATGACTGGAAAGGAGGCGATGTATGTTGGTGCTAACCTAGAGCGAGACAAAATATCCAGTTTAGTGCTGACCGAGCCTGCTCGAGATCTGGAGTTGTATGGAGTCGTCGAGAATGGCTGGAAACTCGCTGGGACAGCCGTCAAGGGGATAGGCACCATGAAGACAAGATATAAACTAGCGGCAGTCCACTATCAAGAAAAATAAATAAAGAAGAGGAGCATGAGGAATAGGGGTGAAAAAGAAATATGACCAAGACCGTCGTTGGGCGAATCCGCGTTAAGAGGTGCTGGGTGGTCACGGCCTAGATGATATATGGCCAGGAAAAATCAGGAACAAGGATTCCGGAGTGTGCCTGACGCCCGTTTCTGAAATTATCACGGCTAATCCCATTCCATAAGTAGACAGAGAGCCTCGCTAGAAGCTTTCAAGCCAGAAGTGGAGATGGCATAGCAAATGATGCAGCAGTTGGGACTGGGGCGATACCCTTCAGTATGAGCCAATTGCACAATACAGACAGGGGACAACCCCGGCTTCCCTGTGCCACAGATGCGAGCACATAGAAGATCCGATCGATCAAGCTCCAGTCTGTCCCGCAAAGGGGCACTGATTTGACGTGGCTAGGACACCGCCGGAGCGGCTCCAGGATGTTGGGGGTAAGTGTATCCACATCGATCGAGGAGGGAGGGCTGCGTTGCTATCCCAAGGTTTGGTCTTCATGGGCCAGGAGATGGGAAAGGACCAACGGTACGTAACGCCACTGGATCCCTAGTGCGACAATCACGATGGAACCAAAGATGTTTAGGCAGCAGTTGGGTAGAAGGGCATGAACGAGAGTCAGGACTGGGGTCTTGTTGGCCGATGACTTGAATGCGCCAGGAGGGATCTACACAGAATGAGAGCTGGGAGATTTGAGCCTAACGGTGGAGGCGAAGCACAGAATCCCGTGGTACCCGTGATAATCATCTTCAGACGCGGCTTCGACTCCTGGTGTCATGTCCTTCCATTTCACCCTAACGCGCGATTGGGCATGCAGATCCATTGTGGCCCAATCAACGCATGGACCATCTCTATATACCTCGACCGCGACTGACCGGTGTCCAGGCTACACTCGGTGGGGAACTGACTGGAGATCCAGTTCGGGATGGGCTTGCAGCCCAATGGAGAGCCCAATGTCTTACATTCTCGGCAGGTCCTGTGTCCAGACAGTATCGATGTTTGGGGGCAGGTGGCAACTAATAAGATGGGGTGCAAGAAGCCCTGCTCGGGTCGATCAAGTCCATAATGATCGGGTTTATTTGCAGGGTATCGATCTTCAGTCATTGCTGGGAGTCGGATAGTTTATCTCGATGTCTATCTGATGGACATCTTGGCGATTCGCCACTCATCGTCTTCGCACCGGCAATTCAACGCCGATACGACGGGCATAGTCCTGTGCATCTCATGTGAGCTGTGCTTTCTAATTCTAAGGTAAAGGTATAATCTCTGCTTACCTCGCAGCTCTGCCGAATGGCCTCTTCGATGCCGATCCGAGCTTCGTACCCTAGTATTGCCTTGGCTTTATCTCCGCTGGCATACCTGACAGAGCACGCATCTTGAACACTTCCGCGACTTAAGGTTGGGGTGGTCCCCATCAGCCAGGTTGCCATCTCGCACGCAAATCCCATAAGATAGGCCAAACCCTGCGGGATCCGAATCTCAAAGGGCGGGGCATGTCCGAAATGCAGCCATACAGCGAGACAAAAATCGCGGAAAGTGATGGGCTCGTTATTTTGGATGAAGAAAGCTTCCCCGGCAGCCGTGCGAGAGCTCAGCAAGTTCTCCGCGGCGAGGACGTGAGCATCTGCAATGTTACTCACGTGTGTGATGTCCCACAGATTCAGGCCATCTCCAATAATAAATGGGGTTTCGTATTTCGCGATGCATGCATGAATGGCTGGTACCAGCTGGTAGTCCCCTTGTCCGCATAGAACCGATGGCCGAAGGGAACAAGTGGCCATCTTACTGCCAGGCGCCCCCAAAACAAGCGCCTCTGCTGCAGCCTGCGGTTGATGTCAGCACTCCACTACCTTATCCCAGCAAACCTCAGAAAGAAAAACGTTGGAGGAAAGAAAAGGGTCGGGACCTTGGACTCGCCGTAAACGAGAGAGGTTGGCGACGTTGGCCACCGCTCATTTATATTGGGATAGGACATGCGCATGTCATCGGTCGTTACGCAGCAAGTACTGGTATAAACGAAAGCTTCGGTGTCATTCTTTTCGGCTGCATCCAGCATATTCCTTGTGCCTCCAACATTGACCTTCCACGTCTCGCGCTCCAGCCTTCGGCCGAACCGATCGGCTAGACCGGGTACGATGCCCGCAGTGTGGATGGCCACATCGGGTTTGACAGCCTGGAATACCTTGTAGACTTCATGCGCATTGGTGACATCGACTTGCATGCATTTGACCTTCTTGGGGAGGTCATGCTGCGGTCGAGGGGGGCTGCGGTCGATGACGGTGATGGCGCAGTTGGGATGCTTCTCTGCCAGGGCGCGTACTATGGCGGAGCCGACAAAGCCGGTACCCCCGGAAATCAAGATCTTTTTGGATGCGATGATCTCGGCCATTGCGTGAAGTGATGTTGTTCATGGGGAAAATCTGTTTCCAAGCACGCGGGGCCCCAAAGTGCGCAAACCAAGGATTGGCCATGTGCGTGACTTAGTGCTACCTATATCACGCATAGTAAAAGATAAAGATGGGTAGAAAGGAGAAACTAGACAATTTTTTCAAGTCGTAATCTATACACGTCGCCTTGGGAGAGCGACCAGGAAATGAGATACACCCAAGCATCTATTATACAGATCCTCGACCGAGAGCAAATGTTCCCAGTCGCAAAAAGAACGAATCTCAAGAGGAGATTCCGCTGCGACCAACCGTGAAAACTCCAGCGTAAATGCAAAACAGAAAGGCCCGATATTTCCAAGCTTATAGAACCCGGCACAAAGCCTGACCACCGATTCTCTTTTCCACACACTCGCGAGCCTCGAGGATTCCCCGATCCGTGGAGATGTAGAGACTTTCACCCGGAGAGCGCAGTCCAGCCACGTAATTGGACTCTTCACCACGGACAATTTTCCGCAAGTCTTCAACAGTGACCCTGACCCGTCGAGTCGGCTTGCTGACCAACTGGACCTTTCCCAGAACCGGGTCGTTGCGCCAGTACTTCAGGCCCAACCACAAGCGCCTTGACGCGACATTATCCCGGGTTATGGGCTCAACGTCATTAGCGGTGGGAAATCCGAGAATTGGGTGCGCAGGTGGAGGAGTCGGGCCTCCGCGGACGACAGTGGAGAGGTAGCCATCGTTCTTGAGGGCCTGGCACAACCTCAGGTGCAAGTTGGTGTTTGGAATGGAAGTAAGGCTGAGACGCGCTTTGGTGGCATTGTTGAGGTGCGAGCACACCGCGGCGAGATTGACGAGAGACATCTTGATCGGTCGCTGCGACGATTGGCCCTTCCGGGGGGGTTGGCTGGTGGAGGGAGGAAAGGTGCGGAGTCTCGGCAGGCAATCGCTGATTGTCGGAGAAGGAAGGGAAGTCCCACACAAGGTGAAGCTTCCGGTAGAGGGTTAGAGCAATAGCTCAATGGTACGGAAAGTTGGAGTTGAGATGGACAACTGCTGGTGAGCGCGAGGCCGAGTCGGGGAGAAATTTTCGGAGGGATAGTATTTCCGGGCGCAACACATTGTGCCAAAAGAGGAAAGGTCACTTATACTTGGCTCCACAATAGTGGACAGTGTGATAGCCAAGTACTGGCTACTTGCCCTGTCACATCACACTATACGCGCTGAGCTCGGCGGCTCGAGAACGCGTCTCACAGGCTGCCGTGGTTAGACCCCGCCATGCAGCTATAAAGCTGTTGTAAGTTCCCCCCTTTGGTTTTGTCCGGCCGTATACCTCTTTCATACTCACGGGCAACCATGCCTCCTCTACCAGGCGAGGAGTGTCTTTCGACCGTGTAAGTAGCTGACCTTCCCCGCAGGTCGTCACTGAGTACAGAGAGTCTGACTTGAAACTGCCATAGTTTCGCCGACATCCATTACTACTTCACTGCGCCGACCCCAAGGCCTCTCCATCATCGCTTTGATAAGGGTTCTTATTTGTACATCTATCATGATGCCTCTCAAAACAAGGCGCGACTTGAGATCGCCAATAATCCAGGAACCTCGGACCAAGATGCATTCCACGGTGCTTTGGACAATGTACATATCCGGCACTCGACTCAATTCCCAACTCACTGCACATTGACCGTGAATGGAATCAACACCTCCCCTCCATCACAGCAGGTATCTCAGTACGAATGGCGACTGCCAAGCGGAGATCCCCGCAATGACCGGCATAGCCTCTTGCGTCTCCACACACTGGACATCTACTTTTGGAATCTGGATGATGCCAACCAGTTCTTGGACTCAGCGAGCCACGTACTGGCAACTTCACAGGTCGAGTCGGACCGGGTCAATGCTATTACACAAACAGATCAGCCTATGAGCTCCGTGGTTCAGCAACTAGAGAATATTGCTGTCTCGGACCCCGCATATCAGAATGGCCAGACGCCCAATTCTCGATCCGGACCTGCAGCTATCTCAGCGCCAGCTTCGCAGGGTCAGCAGACCCTCAGCTTCCCACCCCCTCCTCCAAGCGGCCCTCAGAACAGTCCACAAGCAAATGCTGAACAGCCTCCTGTTGAGGAAAACAAAGAACCCGAGAACTTGGCACCTCTCCCATACAATCCAGCCGCCCCAGCAGCACCTGAGCCGATCAAGCACCGCGAGAAGACCCCGCCACCAGAAGATGGCACAGAAGGCACAGGGCTGATGGCAGCCGTTGCCGCAGATCAAGGCATCCCATACGCACCCCAGCGTCAAGCCAGTGGAGGTGTACCATCATTTGCACCACCACCGACTTCAACACCCGGAACACCATACTCAGCCCCACCAGGCTACGCCTCCCCTCCACCCAGTGCTGGTCTTCCACCATCAGCCACATTTTCTCTCCAACAACCAGTCCAAAGCCCCGGTCTCCCATCCTACCACCAAGCCTTTCAAACCGGCCAAGCATGGCCAGGCTCGCCAGGTGCAATGTCCTTTGCTCCGCCGCCCCAAGATCCAAATGCGCATCTGTATGCACAGCAAGCGTACGGATCCCCGCAGTCATCACCTCAACAAGTGCCGATTGGCGGGTACTCGAATTACTCATATGCTCAGTCATCGAGCCTTCAACCAGGCTCATCTGAATATGATATCCACAACCAGTTATACCGACCCACTGAGGCGGAAGCCAGTTCGCGTAGTCAGAAGCATGTGCAACGAGCTATGAAAGCTCCGGGCCAGCGACCGAGGAGGTTGGAGGACAACGCGGCGAAGTTGGAGAGTGGAGTGAATAGGTTCTTGAAGAAGCTTGAGAAAAAGCTGTGATCTAAATTGGCGGAGCCAAGTTGCAGATTTACTTAGGTTGTTATTGCACTGCGCGATTTTTCTTTTAGCGCGTTCAGCTGCTGGACAGCTTCAACCGTGAATAAGACCATTTTCATGACACATGCATTGTGTCTCATACGCCAAACATCAAGTCTACCAGAAAGAAGCACAAATCCGAGAAACTAGCATTCTCTCTCAACCTAAGTTCTCTTCGAAGTAAATGACAAAAAGATGTAATATGCTCAACCCGAAGAATGCAGACAGTCGCTCAATAATACCATGCACATGAAATCAAGTGAAAAAAATGCAACCAACAGACATAAAATGCCAGCTTGGAAGGTTTGAAAATAGGCAGTCCCCTTATAAGAATGTAAAAGATGCTGGAAAGACACCTTGAAAGAATTTGCCAAGAGGGAGTGGAGCGGAGCCCCGTGAAGTGAAATGGCCAAGGGTATAAGCATGAGAAGATTAAAAGGGTGGATAAGAATTTAATCATGCAAGAGGCTGGCTGTTTTAGCTCAGGTTTAGGTTGGCAAAGTCGATGTCAACGGTATCTGACTTCGTCTCTGTTGTGGTCTGGGCAGCCGGGACGGTGTTCTTGGTAGCTGGCTCCTCCTTGGACTCGACAGAGGGATCGGGGGTAGTGACATCCTTGACAATGTTGGAAGCATCTCCGTCGGACTCAGCAGACGGTTCAGGGACGGCGATCTCTTCCGCAACTTGGGGAGCAGCTTCATCAGACTCGTTTTCCAGATTCTTGGATGATTGGGAGGCCTCCGGAACTGCCTGCTCGGGCCTGTGCATCTCCTGCTCAACAGCAGGGGTCTTCTCGACGGTATCGACGGGGGCTTCCTTGACCTCTCCCTTAGGCTTCTCAACCGGGACCTCAGAGACCTTTGCGCCATTGACTTGCGGGGCATCCTCAGTGGGGGAATCTTCGACATTCTTAACATCAGGCACGGCAGGTGTCTCCTTAGCAGCTTCATCCTTGCCCTCGGCAGAGGCTTCAACTGTGTCACCTTCGACAGCAGACTGGGATGGCGCCTGGGAGACATCCTTGGAAGCAGTCTCAGTGGTACTCTCGGCGGGAGCCTCAGTGGCAGCCACCTCAGTAACCGGCTCATCCAACTTGGCCCCCGACTCCGAAGAAGGGTCGACGGCAACGCCAGGCTCCGCTGTCTCGACCAGCTTTTCGGTCATCTCTTCCTTGACCGGTGCAGAAGAGACCTCGGGCTTTGGTTGCTCAACAACAGTGGCCTTGGGCTCCTCGGTAGTTGGCTCTTCAGGAATTGTTGGAGTGGATTCCTCGATGTTCTCCTTTTCGCTCTCCTGCTCCGGTTGAGTAGGCTTCGCTTCTTCATTTTGAGGCTTGGCCTCCTTCTCGGGCGCCTGAGACTTTCCCTTTTGAGGCTGCAAAGGAGCAGCCTTGGTCTTAGCCTGGGTTGTGCTGCGCTCCGGAGCTCTTCCCATTGACGGCCTGGGTGCCTTGGCAGTTACGGTGCTACCCTTTGGAGGAGCTTTGGTCTCGTTTGTCTTGCTCCTCGAGCTCTCTGTAGGTCGCATCATTCGAGCCAGGAATCCATCAGCTGGCTTGGAGCCGGCGTTACTGGCGCGAGAGCTAGGCCGTTCTTGGGATGGCTGTGTGGGAAGAGAGGGACGAGAAGACTGCCGGCGCACGCTTGCTGTACTGCCATTGGCAGTCCGTGTCTGACCTGCGCCAGTGGCGCTCTTGAGAGCGGAAGGCTTCCTTGTCAAGGTCGAGGTAGTGGTGCTGGTCCGCCCAGCCGAGGCCGAAGAGCCCTGAGGCCCTAATCTGGCCGAAGACGCTTGAGTCGGCGCTGTTGCCGAGGCAGGTAGTCGAACAGGCCTCGTGGGGGATTTCATTTGAGGCTTGCCTCCTTGAGAGCTCGTTGGAGATGTCTTCTGGGTATCTTGAGCGGGTGTTGCGCCACGATTCATCCGAGTTGCGGTCTTCGCTGCGGGGTTCAGAGAAGCGCGACTCGACTTGCGGGCGAGAGCATCGGATCGTTCCTTAGCCACCTCGCGGGCTGATGGCTTAGCAGTTGTGTTGTCGGTAGGCGATTTTGACGTAGTCGACGGCTTGCTCGCCGCATTGGTCTTTGCAACGTGAATGTTAGAGGGCCGCTTGGTGACCGTCTTTCGAACTGGGTTCCCCGCGGGAACCCCAGAGCTACTTGGCTTAGGTGCACTTGGAGTACTCTCCCTCCTAGGTGTTGACTCCTTTGGCGGGGCGGCAGTGTCGGCGCGACCTGTCTTGCTATCCTCCTTGGATTCGGTTGTTGCAGCTGGAGCTTTCTCTGAGCGGTGTTCAATGGCAGCGAGAACGCTGGTCTGGGAATTGCCGAGACTCCCGGCCGGAGTTGGAGAGATCACATTCTGCCGACGTGCCTCAACCTCGTCTGCGTTGATCTGCGGGCCGAAAATGCCAGGACTATCACTGCGCCCACTCGTCTTCCTCAATGGTGAACTTGGGTTCGATTGCATCACTCCGTCGACAGTGACGAAGCTAGCACGGACCCTGGAAAGCTGCCTAGTCGATCCTGAGGTAGCGGAGCCGACAGGAGACCTTCCACGCGAGGGCGGGGAAGTGATGGGACTCTCGCCATTCTCGAACTTGGCCAGCAGGCTCCGGACTCCAGGGTGGGCGTTGTTGTCCGACATGGTTTGAGGACGATCACAGGGCAAGGTTTAAGCGGTCAGGGGCGGCGTAGTAGGATGATCGGGACGCGTCGAGCGCACAGGGGCGCGAGGGTGCGGTTGAGGGGGGGCAGACGGAGAATATAGAATTCTACTGGACCCCTACCTTGAAGAAACAAATGAACACGGTGTTTTGAAACGAGCAGCGGAGCAAGAAGGGAGAGAAGCATTAAGAAGGGTCGATCAGGAAACTCGGACGCTAGTAAATGCATTAGCGCCTACAATGGAGTAAGCTGCACCTTACAATAATTGTAATGTTTACACCAGGTTCCACCTGTAATTCAGGGGCAAAAGACGGGGTTCAGGCTCATCTGTCTGTAACAGGGATGGTTACTTAATCCTGACCTCCTGTTCATCTCTGTCTTTCGCCGTTTTCTGTGCGACTGTAGATACTGGCATTGTACAGAGCAGCAGGGAACCTGTTTGTATATTGACCTCCTTGCAGAAGACCAAGGCTGCATGTAAACATGCGGATCGGGGATCCGAACTTCGATCGGTTCAATCCCATGGTCCGGGGAACCGATCGCGTTAGGTATCTCGTATGCTTTTAGTATTACGTAGTAGCACCGAGACACTCGATTAATCTCCGTCAACATGTCCTAGATATGTACTATACCGAGCACCATATTCTAGAAGCCGAGCTAGTGCTTAGTGCCTAATTATCAGAAAGGGGTCAATCCATGACCCCCACTCGGCTTCGTTTACTCCGTAATACCGTCACGGTATGGGTTCCGGCATAGGATCACTTCTTGCCCTCGCCGTATAATGGTTGTCATTGTAGACTGTCTAACACGTGGCCATGCATATTGTCTCAAAGATTCCGCGCAAATTGATCGCACATACTAGATATATTAAAGAAGATGTACATACATGTCTTCATTCTATCATTAGATACGGAGCGGCATAACTAATTGCCGACATTATGTCAGCGGGCATGAGTTGGAGGGGTTTCAGCCTTTATACGAGGTCTGCACTTATCTAAAACACTATGGTAGATGGTTGAAGATGGTCGGTGTATCTCGCAGCAGTGGCTGCTCTACATGTGTGAGACGCCGGGTCAAGGTGGGTAGGTTGCAGTCCAATGAATGAGTGTGATCCTAATGCACCACAGTGTGATGAAAGAGTCCCTGGCTGTGTCAGGTAGCCATTCAGACAGGGATGCCACCCGTGCTTGTATCTTCAGATCTGAATGTCTTGCAGAGCTTGGACTCTCTCATTGTGGAGTTTTCTCAGCCAGTATCAACCAACCGGAAACATTTTGTTCATCACTGGTTTGGCTTCCTTCCATCTATTTATGGACAGAACCAGACATTGGATGCTACCATCAAGGCTTTTGTGGCACATCATTTTGGCAAAATCCTTCAAGATAAGCAGATGGTTGGCTATGCCAGATCTGCCTATGGAGAAGCCCTGCACCGGCTTCGCAAGGCTCTGACAAGTCCCTCGGAATGCTTTTCTACGTACGTCTTCTGTGCGGTTGTGTTAATGGTGGGTTACTTTTGTGATCAAATCTGCAAGTCAGTCGAGTATAGCGGCGTTGGCGTTCTCGGCCCGTTCCGATTGGGCTTCCCCTTGCTGGTGGCACACGAAGTCAGCGATTCCCTGACAAGATCATGGATCGTGACACGACTGGAGAGATTTTCAAAGTTTTATGCTGCCGCTCAGCCAAAAAATTTTGCGGCCATTGCGTGATCCATATATATTGAGATTAGATTCTGGCAAGCAATTCAAACATCCCAAACTCCTTGAATCAGCGTTCCCGGTCATCAGGTCCAAGTTTGCTTCCATGGGTCTCTATATCAATTTCTGAGCCCTTCAACGTCATCAGACTGGATATGTGGCTTCACGTCAGCCGAAAAAATTGGCATCGCTAGAGCACGAGCTGTTAGGAGCAGCACGACAATGAAGATCTCCATCACAAAGCCTATGCGGGCCAGAGTATCCTCATTGGAGGAAGGGTGGACTTTCAAATGTCCATATTCCAATAGCAAGACAAAAAACAATAATCTTAACCAACAGGAATGGGAGCGCGAGGAGGACCAGCAGAACCCCGCGATGGCCCTCAACTGGGAGAGTCGAGCGAGATGTTACCGCCAGCCAGGCAACCAAACCACAAACGAAGACAAATGTGACGATAAGGAGGACGGAACCCGCTTCTCCTAGAGCGGGGATTTTGATGATCCCACCCACGACCGCGAGAACGATGGCTATGGCGATGGGGAAGCGAAACCCATGCAGTGCGAACCTCCATGGTTTTGGGTACTTCGATTTCCCGGGTCCGAAGTCGCGTGATTGCCCACTGTCTCGAAATAGACCATTAGACTTGTAAAATGGTAATAGGAACCTTAAGAGATAGTGCATACCATTCCAAAAGAGCAAGGCTGACTTCGAATAGTAGAGGTGAAAGGCCAACGTTTTGCATGGCAGACTCGGCAACCAGCACAGATTTGTTAGGATGAGAATTTGAGAGAATTATAGCAGAGCTCGTTATGCGGACTGTCATTATAGTTATTTGGATATTGTCCTCCATTGAATGTTCAGTGGCATCCTCTACTTACGTTGTGCCAGTAGGCCAACCATGCTCCACCATGAATAGACGAAGCAGCGCCCAGGGCTCTGTCTCTTGCTATGATGCCAGTAGCGCCATTCTTGCAGGTATCTCAGAGGCAATTGAATCAGATGGATGATGGAAAAGAGGACAATCTCCGCGATGGCGATGTTTCTCCTCCCGGGGGAGATCAAAGCATCTGCGCTACGCGAGACGATTGTTGTCATATTGCTTGTGAGTAAAAAATTTAGATATTAAGGAGAGCAGGGTTTAATTACTTAAGTATCCCACCAGGCCTTTTTCTTTTCAAAATCTGAATTGCATTGGCAAGTGTATAGATCGGGTGGCGCGATTACTGACCACTTCGGGTTTAGCGTGGATACTGACCTGGCGCAGAACATTTACACATGCCAAAACGACATGATATCCAACCGTTCGGACCAGCCGATAGCAAGGATAGAAAAGGACCAAGGCTCTGTCAAGAGGCAAATAGGCGAATTACGAGAAAATCATGTGGATCTACCACAGAAGCTGTACTCGCGATATCTGTCCGTTTCGAGGTAATGCGCCTAGAGCCTCCTATGCGGCTGAGGCTTATTCCTCGGTGCTTGTGACCAACTTGGGATCACTACCACATTATCACGGTTAACTCTCAAGGCCCTCGAACATACAAGACAGAAAACATGCGCGATATAACCAGCGAGTCCCAATCGTGTGCTTTACTCCGGACCCCGGAGTGTACCCGGATCAATGATAATCCCCCACCGTATACAAAAAATAAAAGCTCCGATGACGGCGAATTCTTGAAGCCAGGAAGCAACCCTCGAACAAAATCACAATGGCTGCTGCTGCTCGGACTCTTCGCATTGGTATGACCCAGGACATGTTTGGTGGCTGTTGGAGTGAATTGAGTCTAATTGGAGCTGTATAGGTCTCATCCCCGGAGACGGTATCGGACGGGAGGTCATCCCGGTACGTAGCTCTCGCACGAGCAGCCCGAAGCACCAACTCGAGGACGAGAAATGGACTGATGCAATCTAGGCTGGCCGCCGTGTTCTGGAGTCCCTCCCTTCGTCCCTGAACCTCAAGTTCAGCTTCGTCGACCTCGACGCCGGTTACGACACCTTCCAGCGCACCGGTACCGCCCTGCCTGACAAGACCGTCGAGACCCTGAAGAAGGAGTGTGATGGTGCTCTGTTCGGTGCCGTCAGGTGAGTGCATAACCGCATCCCAGTACCAGGGCCTCAACGGACTAACTCGAGTCACTCTCCAGCTCCCCCAGCACCAAGGTTGCCGGCTACTCGTCGCCCATTGTCGCTCTGCGCAAGAAGCTCGACTTGTACGCCAACGTGCGTCCCGTCAAGACCACCGTCGGCAGCAGCAACGGCAACCCGATCGACCTGGTGATTGTGCGTGAGAACACCGAGGATCTATACGTGAAGGAGGAGACGACCCGGGAAACCCCCGAGGGCAAGGTCGCCGAGGCCATCAAGCGCATCTCCGAGCGGGCCTCGTCGCGCATTTCCACCATCGCCGGTGAGATCGCCCTGCGTCGCCAGAAGATTCGCGCCGCCGCCCCGGGTACCTCTACCCGCACCGAGCCCATGGTGACTATCACGCACAAGTCGAACGTGCTGTCTCAGACCGACGGCCTGTTCCGCGAGACCGCGCGCCGCGCGCTCGCCGCCGAGAAGTTCTCGTCCGTTGCCGTTGAGGAGCAGATTGTTGACTCCATGGTTTACAAGCTCTTCCGCCAGCCCGAGTACTACGACGTTATTGTCGCCCCCAACCTCTACGGCGACATCCTGTCCGACGGTGCGGCTGCTCTGGTCGGCAGTCTGGGTCTGGTTCCCAGTGCCAACGTCGGTGATGGCTTTGCTATCGGTGAGCCTTGCCACGGTTCCGCTCCCGATATCGAGGGTAAGGGCATTGCCAACCCCATCGCCACTCTGCGCAGTGTTGCTCTGATGCTCGAGTTCCTGGGCGAGGAGAAGGCTGCTGCTAAGATCTACACTGCCGTCGATGCCAACCTGGACGAGGCTAAGTTCCTGTCGCCTGACATGGGCGGCAAGGCTACTACCCAGCAAGTCCTTGACGACGTGCTGAAGAGACTGTAAGAATTTGACTGTACATAGACCCGGTGTGAGTGAATATTTCAGGCGAGGGAAATAAAATCTGACCAAGCTCTTGTTTGAATATCAGAGATATATGTACTGTATTATGAAGCTTGTAGATACCCAACAGCCGTTCCCTCCCAGTTGGCCAAGTCAACTTCTAATCGACATTTTCCTGGGACGAGGCCTCTGGGTTCCGAAGGAGAGTAAACACAACCACCAGGTAAACCTTCCCCGTCTTCGAGTTCTTTAAAACATATCGTAGCGCATTATGCTCATCATCCACCATACCTTCCACGGGAATATGAAATCCAGGCAACCGGACCGCAATTTCTGAGTCTAACCATAAGCAAGTCGTGACACAAACATCAAACCATTCAGCAAATCCACTTACCGCTAAAAGACAAATAAGCGTTCCCAAAATCCGCCATATAAGACCTCCCAGACTCAAAAACGAACGCCTGGCGATTAGCCTCTGTTTGAAAATGCTTGCGGCGCGCATCCGACGTATCAGGAATCTGAAGCTGATTGCGAATCGCCACGCCCTCACCATCAGCACCTTCCCGAACGATATAATCCCCGTTCATCTTCTGAAGCTGAGACTCCCTTTCCCCAGTGCGAAGCTGGTTCCAGCAAGACAAGGCAGGACTGTACAGATGGGGTTTATCGGCATAGGCATCGCCGTCGATAGAGGGGTCGAGGGTCCATTTCACGAGACGCAGGGCTGCGTTGAAGCCCATGGGTAGACGGTCGCGGATGGGCCGGTCGAAGTCATTGCCGAAGATGAGGTCGTTGCCGTTGATGTCTTCTTTGGAGATGAAGGAGATGGAGATGGAGTATTGGTCGTTTGAATGGACGGAGTCTTTGAAGTAGGCGCTTGATGTGGGGGAGTTCTCTGGGTAGCCTGGGGGTATCGTTAGTTTCGTTGGTTTGAGTCGAGGGATGAAAAAGTACCCTTGTAGTCTTGGATGCGGACGGCGAGGTCGAGGGTAATGCGTTCGTTCTCGATTCGTAGGGTGTCGCTGTTGACTGAGACTGTTTGGTGCGTGCTGGGGTCGTAGTCTCCCCCTGCGGTTACCTTGAGGCGGTACTTTGGTTCTTTGGCTGCTTCAGTCATGTCGATGATTTGCCTTATATGTGGATTATGAACAGCGATATTGGGTCCGGCGAATAGCTGATAAGACGAGAATATTCACAGTTTCAGCTGCAGTTGCGAATGTTGCTACTCGCTATTGCCGAGAAGTGTCTAATTCTGTTGCTCCAAAAACGAAAAGAATGGAAGAAAATGTTTGAAGAAGCTTGATTCAGTGGAAGTTAGAGCCATTGACGTCGGTGTCCCATCATGACCAAGGCGGCTGATTAACTTTCAACAAAAGGCTTTGACAAGTTCAAAACCAATGTCCACATACCCCGACTATCCGCACTTTGTCGCAAGGCTGATTTTGAGTCAGAATCGGAGTATCCAGAGTCGATAACACAAGCCATAGACAGATTGGGGGCCATTAGAGGATCACGACATGACATCAGAATCCAGGTGATCCCTCGTATCTGTGGTGATCCCTGATTGGCTACAGCGCTACATGACTCCCAAAGCGGAAGATGACTAAAACGCCAAGAACTACTGCGCCCCACAAGTATACAAGATCGAAATTGTATATGAACGAGGTCGATGCTACTTTATAACCGGGCTCACACATCAAACATCCAATATCCAATATCCAACATGGCGCCATCGCAAGAAATCTCCCAAACGCCAACCAAATTGTCCGATACCAGGTCTCCCGCACTTACCGTCGACTTCTCATGGCGCAAATTCAAAACCCTCATCTACGAGGGCGACACAGTCAGCGGGACTCCACTCTACACCCTCAACTACAAAATTCTCGGACGGCTAAAGCTCGTCTTCAAACGCATCTCAAACCCAGCCGCACTCGGCGAAATCGCCTCGGAAACCTCCGATATAACAGATGATGCCTCACACGACACGCCAAACACAGACATTCTCGGCAAGGGCACGGTTCACGTCGTGCACATCGACGCCGACTACGAAGTCCACGGCCGAACCGATAAACTAGTTGCACAGAAACGCTGGTCTACCGAGTACACGCACCGTTCCAAGGCCATGTCAGACGATGGCAAACTCGTCACGATGCGCTGGCTGAGTGATAGCAATTTCAAAACATGGGACTTTATCTGCGTGGATGAGAACCAGCTGCCCGTGGCTAAGTGCACAACTAATCTTTGGGCACTGAAGACGTTCGGAAAGATCGAGTTCATGGGCCCCAAGGCGCATGATAGGGCTTTTCAGGAGGAGATTATGGTGACGGGTTTGACGCTGATGTATTGTATGATTACGCGGGTTAATAGTCCTTTGTCGTTGTTGGGAGCGGTTCTTGCTAAGCCTGGGCATGATAAGGAGTGGAGTGAGGAGGCTTCGACTGGGGTTGGTGGAAAGAACTCTTCTGTTTAGTGCTTGGCTATTTGTGTAGTCCTGGTTTTGCTTGTTATCCATAGATACCACTGTTATCACTTGAGCGATTAACATACATTTTCCAATGGCATAAAGGTGTTTAGCTTTGCATGCCTTCCTGGACTACATAGCACTGCGGTGGATACGTAAGAATCAACATTGACAACGTCAAATAGCCTATCCGCGGCAGATAGGAATCGTCTTTTTGGTATTTAGAATAAACTCAGGGTATGCCACATGTCCGGGTGACATTCAGAGCAGTAAGATAGAGAAGAGAGAAGAGGAAACAAGAGGTGCACGCGAAGATAAGGGGCGGGTTGAAGGCGACGATTAGGAGAGCAGTGAAGGAAACATGCTTTTTTTGGGTTTCGGGTGTTTTGTGGTAAGATCAGGGAGGAGACACTGTCAAAGGAAAATCCGGATGTAAAGTAATGGGGAAGGGCATCGCGCAATTAGAGCAGAGAAAAGGGAAGCTGTCAAGCAAGGACGAAGGGAATGGAGGCGAGGTTCATCACCCTTGTCGAGGATTGAGGTCCAGTGAGAGGGAGGCGAAAGGTTTCATGGGGACGAGGTGCGCAAGGAGGTAGAGACAGAAGGAGACGATGCTCGGGAGGTTTGGTGTAGTGGCCGAAGAATCGTGGGTGAAGGCGGAGTAAGATTTGGTGGTTGAAACGCAAGCCGGATTTCCGAGACGCAGGAGCGTTATGAAACACAGTCCCAGGACGAGTAGGAGTCAAATCTCGTGCAAATCGCAAGTCGACTTGATATAAAGACTTGGTATCAAACACACATGGCCCCGTCCATCGCAGCAAAACTTTTGCCTCTTGATCATAGAAGCGACGCATGAGTTGAGGGAATACATATCAAAAGTCGAAAAGAAGAAAACTAAAAAGCAAAGAAACGCGCTTGCACATGACCGCCGCTGATCATGACCGACAGTCTTTGGGTCGTTAAGATTTAAAGAAACGCAAGAAAGGCCATGTCGGGCTCCCCAGAAGCCTCCGAGGCTTTTACTCCTGGGGAAGCTGACTGCGGCGAGTCTTCTCGGCTTCGAGGTTCTCGTAAAGAAGGTACAAGGCCTTCTCATTGGCCCCCGCTGATCCCATAATGGTGAACATGCGCTCGCCAGTGTCGTCATGGGGAGACTTGGCGATGGAGATGCGGGCTCCGGAGCTCCTACGGATCTCGGTGATCTTGCTGCCAGCGCGCCCGATGATGCATCCGACCATGTCAGCGGGGATGCTGATGTTCTGAGTCTGGATCTCCTCGCCATCTTCGGTGACCATGGGGTATCCGCGAGCGCCGGCATCCGAGGATCGTCGGTTGTAGCCACCGTTGTCACTGAAATCGGCACCATTACCGGTACGATTGTACTGACGGCTGTTGTACCCATTGCCGCTCACCGGGTTGCTCTGCATGGGCTGCGAACCGCCGATAGACGCACGAACAGCAGGGTTATAGAGGACTGTACCGGTACCGCGCTGCCAGTCATCAATCAGGCACTTGCCAATCTCCCAGACCGCCTTCTCGATGCCCTCAGGGGTGCCCTGCACCTCCACGATGCGCTCCGTAGACTGAGGCAGCATCTCCTTCTGAGCGACCATTCGCACACCAGATGCGTCCTGGATGTGCTTGATCTTCAGACCCTGGCGGCCGATGATAGTGCCCATCTGGTTGTGAGAGATCAAAAGGCGAACGGCTGGAAATAGGTTAGCATATGGTCCCAGTTCAAAATCAAGGCTGATGATCACGACGGCATTCATCGTTCCGGCCAAGCCACGAAATAGGAAATGGCTCAGTTCCATCAAGGAGTGAAGGGAGAGAAAAACTAACGGTGGGTTCCATTGTTGGAGACAACGCCACCCATGCCCATCTGCGGGGCGCCCTCCAGCAGACCCTTGGCAACGATAGCATAGGCCTGCGCGGTGCCCTCCAGAGGACCGGTGACGGTCAATACCCGGTCATGGACACCCGGAACGACCTTGCTCACACCGGCCTTGACGCCAGTCTCATCGCGAAGATCGGCGACGTTCTTGCCGGCCTTCCCGATGATGACACCAGCCTCCTTGGAGGAGACAATCGCACGCAGAGTCAGCATCGACTGAGCGTACTCTTCTTCAGTCTTGGGGACGATGTCCATGGCGTCCTGATCGACGGCGTCGTTGAAGGCAGCGTCAGGCATGGTCTCTTCGGGCACTGCGATAGCGGTTTGGTGAACTTCGGTAGCCTCCATTTTTGTCGGCGATTTGATCGAAGAAGAAAGGGTTTGAAGAGGTAAGTTGGCAATCAAGGCGAAGGTGGAGGTAGTTGGCGGAGGTCACACGGTCGCAGCGGCGGGAATGGAGGGGAAAACAGCTGCGCGGGCAAAGGTCAGATTTTGCAAAAAAAAAAAAGGAACGCAGCGCACATCTATGACAGCCTTGCGCGACCAGCCAATACGTTGGAAGCTCAAGAGCGACGTGGTTGACCTGGCTTGAATGGTGGGCGACGTACCGATGAGGGACCGAGATGGAAGGTGGAGAAAGGTGAGAAAGAGGGGGAAGTGACAGGAGATGCAGAGGATCGGAAGAGTGTGATAGGAGGGAGAGAATGGGGAGAGGGGCGAGGGGAAAGGTGAGGAAGAGGGGACGAGGAGGAGACGAGGCAGAGGAAAGGACGAGGGGTGGATAAGAAGTGAAAGAGATGAAGAGTTGACGGAATGTTGTGAGTTAAGCGGAGACGCCAGTTGACCACTTTTACAGTGTTAACTATGTCCCTCTATGTATACACCACACTTTAAAATCTATCTACTTTTTTAACTCTTTATTTGTCCGCCACAAACACTACCTTTTGTACCTTATGTGCATTAAACAATTCGTACGCTTCCACTGCCTGTGACAGGGGCATGATATTCTCAGTCATGAACCTAGTTGAAATGATGTTAGCTGAGACGTCTTCTCGAGCCACCGTATTGACTGTTTGAACAGGGGGATTGCCTAGGAAAAGACTCACCTAAGCTTATGTTGATTCTTCTTCAGAACAGCCAACGCCTTGTCAGAGACTGAGCGCACTGGACAGCGGCCCATCTGGACGGTCAGGTTCTTGTTATAAGCGTCGTTGCCATTCCAAGGAATCTAACGAGAACCCCGTCAGTATAAGCCATCATTCTTAGGGTATAGAGCATTTACCTCAGCATTATGCACTCCCACACTACTGATAGTTCCCCAGGGTCGCAGCAAGTCATACGCAGTGCGCAGAGCAGGGCTCAGGCCAACGACCTCAATGACGGCATCGGCACCCCGGCCCTCAGTCAACTCGAGTACACGCTTATCCAAACCCTCGCGATCTGTCATGAAGTTCCATGGCTCAGCACCAAGCGACTTGGCAAGCTCCAGTCTGGACGGGATAGAGTCAACAGCCAACAGATGCTTAGGTTTGAACTCGAGAGCGTTGATAAGTGCGCAAAGACCGACAGGGCCACAGCCGATCACAACCACTGTCTGTTCAGCGATCTGCTCCGGGGTGGAATTCTTAAATGCATTGTTGGCGGCGAAGTAGCCCGTGGGGAAGATATCACCCATCAGGACGAGATATTTGTCATCGACACCCTCCGGGGCCTTCATGACGGTACCCTCAGCATTCGGGACGCGGACCTAGACTTAGCATTAGTATGGGTGGTTATCTATAAGATCAATGGTATTGGAATTGGCGCACATATTGGGCTTGGCCACCATCCAGGCGCTCACATCCGAAGAGGGTGTTCTTCTCGCATCGCGAAGAGAATCCCTGCTTGCAGTAGAAGCACTTGCCGCTATCAAAGTATTAGAAACACAGACAAGGCAGGATGCTATTGACTAAGGACGTGACATACCAAGAAGTCGTAAAGGAACTGACTACACGGTCACCTTTCTGCAGCGTCTTTACGGCACTACCGATCTCAACAATTTCACCCATGAACTCGTGGCCCATAATAGGTCCCGGTGGACTAGGTTCAATGCCACGGTATGTATGGAGATCACTAAAACAGCCCATCAGCCTTGATTCATCCGAAAATCTATACAATCCATTACAGCTCACCTCCCACAGAGCGCCGTATATCCCACCTTCACAACAACATCCTCTGGATCCTGCACGGAAGGAATAGGTCTCTGTTCAACGGCAACCTTAAACGGCTCCTTGAAAACAACAGCCTGCATCATTCCCGGAGTCGACATATTTGCTAGTTCTGTATGTTTCAATGAAGGCTACTTGCAGATTGAAAAGGCGGGGTTGAGCGAGGAAGCCAAATTGCGGATGATTCTGACAGAACTACCGGCCCGGTCGGCTGTGAGTGGCCTCGAAAGGAATTAATCGAGCGATTGGCGGGTCCCATCGTCTTTCTGTGTGGGTGAGTGGGTGGGTCTGATTGTTATCTACGGCTATGGTGAGATGGGACAGAGCCGAAGGGTCGACTGGATCGATTTATAGGCACAGTATGAACATTTAACAGAGCGGGGTGGATGAAAATGGGGATGTATATATTTATGGGCATATCTTGATTTAGTTATGCTTGAAAGTTAAATATGGACCTGTCACCTTGCGTGGTTCCCCCAAGGTTTCCGATTAGATTCTTGTCTCTCCGAAGTGCATATAGAAGGATTGATAATGACCCAGTCATACTGTATTTAGCCTACGTTGGACTGAAACGGACAAAAAAAGAAAACAGAATTCCAAGATGCACGAGATAACTTCCAAATCAAGACGGTGGCCACACCGTGATGCCAAGGATGCATTGCCTAGAACCTCCCATTGCGCCCAGTCCCGTCCTGCAAATGGCTGGGTCTGTCGGCTTCAATAACAAGGCTTTCTGCAAAAAGAAACAGAAAATAAATCCCATGCGCACTGCGCAACGCCCATCAAAAACACCGAAGCTGAAAAGACAAAGGCGAAAGACAGGTGTGATATCGACTTATTAAAGCTCATCGCTCGAGACTATGCCCAAAGTCTTGTCGGTCAAGGCCATGGCTTTCAACACACGATACACAGCAATTCCTCCTCCAGAATGAACTTGCCCTCCTTGTATTTCTCGCTGCTCTCGTATGCCTTGTCGTACTTCCACCCTACTGTTTCCTTGCACTGCCGGCAGGCGATGTCGCACACGATGTGTTTTCCGGTTGTCATGTTACGCTCGACGGGATCGGAATGGGTAATGTTCACAACAGTATTGAAGAGGTAGGCTTTGCCGTGCTGGCCGCGGAAATTCTGGAGTGAAATGTCCAAGTCAGCGGGTGCTGGGTTGAGAGGCAGGTCATCTCCGCAGGAGAGGCATGGGAAACTCACCCGACTGATAATATCATTGTAATCTGCAAGATGGGTCTTGCATGTCTTGCAGCCGAAGATCTTGTTGGAAGTCAGGTAGACGTTGTACGAGAGGCCCATGGTGGCTGGTTAGTGTTGCTGTCCGGAGAGGACAGGCAAGCTATGCCTTAGAAATGGATGATACAGATAAATGGTTGGAGAGGAGAGAAGCGGAAATGGCAGATCCGGCTTTTGAAGAGCTCTGGCAGGGGATGAAGCTCGAGCGTGATTCAGGGAAGTGCCCGGCCTGCGGTCTTCAATCAGGAGTGCCCCGCCCTGGGCAGCTCAAAGAGATGGCCCGGTCTTTCTTTTTACCTCGCTTCTGTTCGTCTGTGACAGTAATGTCTTGTCGAGCCAGCTCCGACAATATAATTTGAGGCGTCGGGTAAGCCTGAGGAGAGCAGGTACGTCGTCAAGTACGGGGAACTGACGGATCGCTGACGATAAGGTCTCTCCGCACGATAAGATGGCAGCCGGGATTCGCGGAACGCACTGAGGAGACTCCTTCCTTCCTTGGTAAGATCAGAAGGGTGAATAGCAGGATCGAAGGAAAGATCAGGAAAATAGTTCGAAGTTTGAGTAGTTGGGGAGGCTTCAATCAAAAAGAAGTCAAGACTCGTGGATAAAGGCGTCAGGCACAGCCCCGCACTAGGCGCGATCAGCTGTTATGCTTACACATATGAGGCTCAACTCTACCAAGTAACTATACTACTATGGCATGACCAGTGAAACAAAGAATATACCGGGGTGTTGCGTACAATAACTTATCTTGATGGAATTCAAAAGGATCCTGTATAACGCCAGTAAAATGCCCTCCTGCATGATGACCAGATTACACGGTCTAGACATGGCACTGCGTCGACTTTCCTATACAACATGGTCGCCTAAACCAGTGACTCACTCGTAATCTCTCACATATCGACCAGGGAGTTCGACATCCCACATCGGCCGTTCCACCACCGCCACCTCCAGGCTGCCACTCGGGCTTTGTTCCTCGGAATCATCACCCGGGGCAAGAGGGACTATGCCGAGGATGTCACGGTACTTGTATGTGTGCCACCAGCGGCGTGCAGGCTGAGCTGAAGTGCCGTTGGCCAGCTGCTTCTTCGGGCTATCTCCATTGACCGGCTTGCCCTTCGACCCTTTCTGCGGCGTTCCATTCTCGACTGCGACTCCATCTCCACGTCGGAGACGGGCCAGGTTGGTCTCGTTGGTGGCTGCGAAGGCCTCATCATACTCGTAAGCCTCATCGTCCTCACCAGGCACACGGGGGCGTTCTTGGTCGAGAGAAATCCACTCGCCCTGGGACTCGTCGCTTCCGATAATCTTGCGGACCTTTGTGCCAAGATGAATGTCCATCTGAGAGCGAGAAATCCGGTCACCGGCACCGCTATTGGCCTTCTTGCGGTCGTTCTCGCCATCTTCGAATGGGTCGCGCTTGCGCTTGGATGCCTTGATGAGTTGACCGGACTTGCTATCCTCGGCTTCCACTTCCTCGGGGGGTGGGAAGTCTTGCAAGAGATCAAACATCCACAACCAAGAAGCTCCATACAGCCAGAGACGCTCACGGCCATCGACAAGATCCCATATGCAGCCCATGGCGCGGTCCTTCACACCCCGGAACTCCGCAGGGAGGTATGCCTTGGGGTTGCGTCTTGACCAGTCAGAGAGTTTGCCGCTACGGGCTTCGAACTCGATGAGCTGGTGCTCGCTCGTGAGGACCATCAACCGGTCCTCGGTGGATTCTGTGTGGTTGGTGCCGTCGGGCAGTGCTTTCAAAGAGAACTTTTGAGGGCGGAAGGACAACAAGGTGATTCCAGACTTCATGCGAGGAATAGGTGATTCATTAGCACCGAGATGCCAGCGTTCGCCCTCGATCGCAACGTCCTCGTCCTCGTCATCGGATGATTCGGCATCTGAATCAACGGCATCGTGGCTTTTGGAATGGCCATTTGTGGCAGGGCCGGTCACAGCACTGAGCACCCAGGTATCCACGCAGCCAGAGAGATCACCGGCAGCCAGAATCCTGCTATCGTCAGAAAAGACAACGGAGCGCACCGTCCTCTCGTAGTCACCCAGAGTACCGTGCGAAGCCTTCTCATGTCGTACATGCCGCAAGGCACGCTTAATGTTGGCAAGCTGTGGCAAAATCTGGGGCTTTTCGGTAGTCGTGGAAGCCGGCTGAATTCTAGCCACGTAGAGATCGCTGTTGGGTCGGACAATACAGAGCCATCGGGTGTCGGGGGAAATGGTCACGAGACGAGCACCTCCGTCGGAAAGAGCCTTGGGAACATCGATCTTTTGGATCCGCAGAGTGCCCTTCTCGTCACCCTTGCGGCGACGCACAGTAAACATCTTAACGTCAGAAATGGTTGCAACAGCAAGAATCTTTCCGTCCGAGGACAGCATGGCTGAGGTGATATTCTCTTCGCCCTGAGTAGAAACAAAATGTCAGTAAAGTGTTCCCAACCTGCCGAATGGGGTACCTTGTCCTTACCTGGATCATGACCTTTGCAACGAGCCTGTGTCTCTGGCCATCAATGGTCTCATGCAGAGAAACAGGGCCTCGAGATACACGCCATAGGCTGACCTCTCTATCCCAGAAACTCATGATTAGACGCGAAGAGGGCGCAGACGTCAATTGAGGGATCTGGGGCAGGCTGGACAATTTTCGGTGGTGTTCTTTTCCAAACTCGCGCAGCGGCAAGACAACGGGAGTGGCATCAGGACCTATCACGAATAAATTAGCAGCCACAGATTGGGATCCGACAAAGAAAGAGACATACCTCCAGAAACAGCAATGCTGATATCCTTTGTCTCGTAGACAGCGAATGTCTTAACATCGTGAGAATGGTATCGGCGATGCATAACTTCTGCCCACCGAGACTTCTTATCTCCCTTCTCACCCTCCTTCTTGCGGTAGACGACTGTCCTCTGGTCTGCACCTCCGCTGATCACAGTATCTCCGTTCGCGCTCACGGCTACGTCGAGAACATCTGCCAGATGACTCTGTATCCGCTGGGTGAGAGAGAAGTTCTTGGCATCCCAGAAGCGGATTTCACCAGCAGAGTCTCCAGAGACAATTGTGCCATCCGGCAGACACTTGACTGACCAGACCAGCAATTCCTTCGGGCCGCCCGAAGGGCCCTTTCCAAGCGAGATTGTACGCAGTTGCTGGCCATTACGAATATCAAATAGACGGATGGAGCTATCGGCATAGCCCGCAACGATGGTGTGGCGGTTCTGGAAGGTAACGCTAAGCACACGGGCTCTCTTGGTGGAGGGGCGCATCAGTCGGAGGAACTTGACATCGTCATCCGCAGTGGACAAAACCACGATGGATCCATCCGCACATCCAGCGACGAGGTGCTGTCCGGTGAACTCGCCCTCGGCGGGAGGAAGGGATTTTCCATCCTTGCCCCTCTTCGTTGGCTGCCAGCGCGGCTGAGCCGCGAGACACCAGATTTCCCCGTAGTTTCCGCTGGAGTGACGCAGAGGGCGACCCTGCTCGATATCCCACTCAGTGACGGCCGTCGAATAACCAATGCTGAACAGACGCAGCTTGCCCGGCAGCTTGGAACCGTCAGGTGCCTCGTCGGAGGGGTCGAGGGTCCAGGTGAGGCCTTCAATACTGCGATCCCTTCCTCCGCGCAGCACCGTCTCCTGGAACCAAGCCCCACGCAGAGGGTTCCATATTTCGATATCGCCGTTCGCACGACCGATCGCAAGTCGGAGGGTAGGCACGCCTCGTCCAGCAAGATCAGCTGATGGCGGGTGTGAAAAGGCGAGCGAGTTGATCGCCTGAGGGTTATAGGAAACGAATCGACAGCGGTGGATATCCATGGCTAATGTGACGGGCTTCTGTTGAAGCCGAAGCGCGCTTGCAGATCGAATATAATGTATCGGTGCGAAAGAACAAGAATCGTGGCGCTAGATTATCAATCCAGATCAATTCTAACTCGGGCTGCGATACCAGCCCTTAGATTCTCATCTCGTAGATTCGGAATGGTATTGTCGTGGATGTCGAAGCTGTCCGTCTGCTGCGCGATCACTTTTTTTTCTTTAGATAAATTTTAGCGGGCCGGAATATCTTGGCGGAAGGTGCTGGTCACGTGCGTTTGTGCCGTGTATATCAGGTGTCAATATTGAAGCCTCCGTTGACAATGCCATTGTTGCGCGGAAGTCGTCAGGGCTTATAGGCTCAAGATCTGGAATGCATAGATGATGTTTTACTTATTCCATAATATCGCAGTCTATGTCCCAAAGCAGTGCCGCCGGGTTGAATGAACCAACGAACAGTAGTAAAATTATTCTGACCTATAACTAACCAAGCAAATAAGTTACGACCGCAGATTTAAAACAGAGATTGTCACACTGTATGAGTAAGGTTTCGAGGTTGACATCTTCAAACACACAGCGTGCGCGATGACGGTGCAGTATATCTTCGTTTTCTAGCCCGGAGTTACCAGAGCAGAATTTCAGATCAATCCATCGGCAAGGAGCGAGTCTGTTTCCTTATCAGGCATTCCATATATAAACCAGTCAGCGATCGCTGATCAAAAGTGCTAGGCCGGCCATACTTGAATTGCGATTAGGGAATGTGGCGGCACTATTGGCTACATGGAGGTGCATCTGGGCCTCTCAACCCCAGACAGTTGGGTCGCAATGCCCATTCAGGTATGAGTACGGAGTACGGGGGCAGCTACCCCAACCATGTACTGTAAGTGTGGATAGACCAGATATGCCAGTAGCAAGGAATCTGCTAGCGACAGACCTCTGGGACAGACCTCAGCTGAAAGAATCGCTGGTGGCCGACAAGTGCGTGGCGCCCGGCCAATAAAGAGGATCGGCTTGAAGATCCCATATTAATGTTGCTGCAAATTCCATTATCAGGCGGGCCACGTCAGAAGCAGCCCCATTCGACTTTGACATGGTGTGTCATGCATCTCTTATGTATCGGAGTCCAGAGAGTTGTCGCTTCCTGGCACTCTGATAGAGCACGTCGTGCTAGCTGGTGTAGCCTGCATCCGATCGGCCAAAGGGTAGGATGAGAACAGGTAGTGGCTGACCGGGGGGGTTTTCTGTCCCGGTTTGATTAGACGGTGTCACAGTACATAGTGCGGGAGGGGAGAAATGAGTTCGGATGCTCTTGTCCACTCATTGCCATAACCGCCATCATGACCCATGGAAGCATTCCGTGGTGTAATTTCCAGGCATATTGACGCGGTGGCCCGGATAAAGGATTGCTAGGGCGTGATTTGGTGACCGGTAGGTTCAAGCTGACGTGGATGACGCGGGCGCACCGACAGTCGAGCGAGATAAGCACTAGCACCTCGTCAATTGGCGATCATAGAGTTCCCCAGGTCTACCCCAATCCGAGAGAGGACTCCGAGTGGAACTCAATTCCAGAATTCGAAGTCTCCCCTCGCGGACTACATTGATCTGGATTAAATGGCTCAACCCCACTGGTGGCTGTGCTAATGGCAGGATCTTGCTAGAGATCTGGCCCCCGAGACCCCGCTTCAAGCATCTGGATTCCGTCCTGAAACCAATCAGCTCTGGTCAAGACGAGGACCTGAGCTCTCTCCACGGCATATCGATTGCACCATTAAACTTACTCCGATCGAGGTACATAGTCGAGTTCGTATGATCGCGTGCTTTTCGGCTCAGGGATTGGGATCTGGCGGGAGCTCGGACGCACTTCATTAACCGGCAACCCGACTAGCTAAAGCCTGCTGTCTCGTCGTGATGGTCTGCTAGTGGGAAACAGAAACGAGGCCTGAGAGACTAGGACATCCCCCTCCAGACCCAGGGCTTTGGTTGAGTTCATCGGCGTCGAAGAAGGGAAACGAGTATCCGGATCAGCAATATAAATGCATTGTCAATCTCAAGCAATGGCCGAATCAGCACGCGTAGTAGCGTCGACTGGGATTCGCGCCAAGCTAAAAACCAAATCCTTGTCGCAGACCGTATACGGACAGTGGCCGAGCCGCTGATGCATGTGTCTTTCGCGATACTCAGTTTGAGCCATTGGGAAGTCTACGACCATTGATGTTCTATGCTCCGTATTGCGGTAAACATTCATTCCATTGAATCATCACCAGGTCAGCCACAGTCAGACAAGCGAACGCGCAAGACTAACCCGAAGTGTGGGACGCGAACCGACGATGACGGCATAGCTCTCATGCCGAGGCCGACTAAACCATACGTAGAAGTATGGCGCACCTCGAAATTCAGGTTGCATCCTTGCACCTGCAGGGAGGCTATCGTGAGTGTGAGTCCGTGAGAGGTCCAAGGTTTGCATGGGTTCGAAGTCTCATTAGGTCCACTCCATGCCCATTTCTGACCGCATAGCAACTTATCCCTGAGCCGAGCATCGTAGAGTAAGGTAATCTGTATCTATACAGAAAGCTCCGAAGTGGATCCGCTGTTCTTTACACGGCGGGTATACCCCACTCTGTTTTGCGCTCTAGACTATGTTCAGTTTAGTGCCGTACCGAATAGCCTTACTGCTCCGATTACCTTTCGCTTGCAATTGGACAGGTCTTGCCAGGAAGCAGGGAGGAGTTGGATCAATCCTGGTAAAGTCCGATTTCTATATTCATCCCTGATAGATCAACGCAAGTGTAATCGAGAAATATGCCGGAATTACTCTCAAGCAAGCAGAACGCAGTAAAGAAAAGGGGCCGGGAAAAGGGGACGAACTACAGCTAGAATATGAGGACTGTGAAATTGACGCCGAAAATGGCCGCTTCCGAGGCCAGAAACGCCCTCTTTAACACCCACAGTGACTCGTCGCTTGACCGCCCTCCATTTGTGTACTCACCATGATTCTGCACCCGCTAAACACTTTCAGTCCCTCCTGACGATAAAAACGACTTACGCCAGAAATAGCTCCTCTCTATAGCTAAATTCAGCACCTCTCCCTTTTTTCCCCCGCCTAGTTGCACATATACAAAATAGCGCCTTCCCCCTATTTCCCTTGTGTGCTTATCCAACACCGTCATGGACGATCACGAAGAATGGAAGCGCCAAGAAAGACAATGCATTGACCGTTTCTTTCGGGATAAAGTACCTAAGGCTCTGGGAAATGAGGCTGCGTCTCTCTGCACGGAAGATACTTGTATCCAATATGCAAAAGCCATTTTGAAAACCGGCAATGTCACCGCTGTCAACAACCAGGGGTCCAACAGCTTTACCCTTCAAACCCCAAGTATGATAATTCAATTTCGCCTTAAGCCACTGAAAACCGATATTTTTGCATTGGCCAACGAGATATACGGTGACCTAGTGCCTAAAGTCAACTTCCACGACGGGGTTTCATTGCCAGTCTACAGTTCCAAGGTGATACCTGGACAGGTGCACATGTTTCAGCCATTTCCGAAGGAATTTCCCCTGGAACGAGAGAAAACGACCGTCACTGAGCTCAGTCTGTTTATTGCAAGAGTAGCCTTTTTCGAACAGCCTAAAGCCAACGCGAGAAATGACAGTTGGACAAATACCGCTCCAGAGATGCTACACCGTCTGGTTCAAAACAATACACTAAGGGTCTATGCTCCAGATCTCTTTGAGGTTATTTGCCGCCTGCAACATCAGGTCCATCTGCTATAGAGCCTGCCTAGAGTTCTGACACACCATGACCTTTCGTAAGTGAATATACTTGTGAGCGATGCTGGGAATATTACTGGTGTGATAGACTTCGACGAGGCAGGGGTTGAGGCATTTGGAATGTGTATTTGGGGATTATATGAATGTTTCTTTGGGAGCATGGAGGCTGGCAAATGGTCATTCTATCACGAAATGCCAGTGCTTGCAAATGCCTTTTGGGAATCCCTCTGGGCCAACATTCCCCCAAGTCTAAAACGAGAAGAAGCCGAGAAGGCGGTCAAAGTCTCTTTGAGTATTGGGGTCCTCAACCGGTATTTCATTCAAGGTATGGTGGACGAGATAGACCTGTCGAAGAGAGTCCATCGCGTGTCACTCGAGTATGCAAAGGGGATTCTACCTCGGATTTGGGAATAGGAAGATCTTCAATTTAATAGATATCTAAGACGTTAATGCTTTGATCTTTGGTAGTATGAGCAAGCCGTACAAGATAAGGTCTAAGAAAACGCGACTAAATGTAGCAATATATAAGGCATGACTGGTGACGCTTCATTGAGGAGAGTGCCTGTTGACTGTGATGATCTCTCGCTGATTCGCAATAGTGATTGATTTACTTAGGGAAATTGTAAACGCATTTTTATGTAGCACCGGGAGAAATAATCAGGTGGACCACCAAACTTCGACCAGCATCTGTGGGGCGACCAAGTCGGAGACGAGACGTACTTATTGCAGCGCCAAACCGGAAGCGGTAAAACTAACCATAACAGGGAATTTACAGATCCTCATTTTACACTCCAAAACCATGGTTGAGCCTCCGCAGGCTTTGCCCGAGGGGCATCGCTATACCCCAAATGGTCATATTGTCTTGACCACTGGATTCGCGTTGCTAATTAGCACACTCTTATTCGGTGTGGGGCCCACGCGAAGATTTTTGCCTCTATGGTTGTCATTGAACTACTCTTTCACCTCAAACCTAAGATAATTGAGTTTAAGCGGTCGGCACTCGAATGACGATGAGTCGGATGTGAACATAGGATCTACAGTGTTTCGGAGACAAATCGGGACTTTACCCAGATAACGCGTGATGCAAGCTTGACGCAACTTGTCCACGACCCAGGACCCTCAACGAACTTAAGGAACCAGCACGAAGGAAGCGTCTGATATTGTGGAGTTGTTCCACTACTGTAGAAAAATCTTCGCGGCAATATACGCAGTACACCTCTCCGCAGAGGGGCATGAAACAGAAAAATTTCATCGGTGTGCAGCACTCGTTTTTCATTGATACGTACGAGTCGACAAGACGATGAACTCGATAGCTCAGAAAACAAAGTCATGACATATATGAAGGTAAATGATTTTAGTGATATTTCAGCGTGGACAATATGCTGTCTAAAATCTGTAAATAAATCGACAGACTAGTTCAAAAGCATAGATCAAGATCTTCAAACAGAGCTTGATACTTTGCTGGTTACTATCAAAGGCTCTGGAAAGCCTCAAAGTTTCCATTTCCAGCACGTATGTACTGTGCGTACGGTATCCGCCGCATCCGACCATCGCTACTCGCTCTGTTACGTCAAAACGGCAGTGGATCGGAAATCTGTCAATAAGGTGGGGCGACCATGAAATATCTTTCTGGATACATATTGCCTTGCCCGTACTGTCCAGATTAAAAACATACTGCCGCATTCTACCGTGGTTTTAACGCCGGTCCGGCCCTGCTGAACAACCATTGTTGAGTTTTGCAGAGGCTTTCCATGGTTGAGTCGCCCAACTTGTTAGAGACAGAAACGACACCGACAGTGGGACGTGTTCGCTTCCTCGAGGCCAAACGGGTCTCTGCTCCATTACAATGCAGCGGAATGAATTGGCATAGTATATCATGCTGTGTAGAGAACATAACTTAAAATAGTGATAAGATTCAATGAAAAGATACCAAAGTGAGGGTCTATCGCGGTGTGACTGGATAACAACCAATCAAGGCCACGCCTTTTGCAACGAAAGCAAATCACAATGTGAGGTGCAACTCATTCAAGGCGGAGATTGAGCTGCATAGCAAACAGTACTCAGGCACTGTAGATCATCGGATCGATGCAAGCATTCGAGGGCAGGCGCACTCAGGTAATAAGCTACGGTAGACTGTCTCCCTTGCGGAAGAATAACATGATCTACAAGAACGCACCATAGAGCAAACAAGCAATATGAGAGAAACGAGTGAAATGACCACATCTGGCGTTTCCGACCCACAAGTACGCGAGGACGAACAGATCTATAGCATGTCTCTGCCCTGAGGTTAGGATCTTGCAGAAACCGGAGAAACAAAAGTGTTTCATCGAATGAGGTGTCTTGCATGATTCGGCATGACAAGGCGCAGGGGAGGATAACCCGGGGCTAAAGTAGGTTCCAGACCAAAGGTTGGGAAACTGCCCTGGCAGCGCATGCGCGCGGCTTGAGCAGACCTCTTGGCGTGATACGGTCGTTGAAACCTGAGTTACGCGAGGATCGACAGAGATTGCACCTGGGCAGAGTGAACGCGACCGAGCTAAGATGTGTCAGCCTATTTCCAAGCCATCGAGGTCGCCATGGGTAGAGCCGGGTGCTACCGCGGAAGTTCATAGGGACAATGCACACTAACTACTCCGTACTTCGTGTTCGGGTGCCTTTCTCGGCCCCCAATTTACCCCCTTTTTTGGGTTGAACTTGGGCCGCTTTGCAATAATGCCGCCCTTCCAATGTTCACGGGGATCGACAGTTCAGAAGGTGTTAGATTAGTTGGACTTGCTTTAAGAACTGGATTTGTGTTCTGGCTGGGTCTGGAACGGCATCCTGACGACAGTCCTTAGTAGTCTAGCGAGAAGTGTCACGCTATGCATCTTGATTTAGAGTATGATAAGCGGATTGAATCTCCTGTTCTCCCGAGCATGACGTCTGTTTGCCAAAAGCACGAATGCACTCGATATGTGGTTCTCGTCCGAGGTGGAATCAGAAACGCTCTATGCTTTCCAGCCGAAACACATAGCCCCTTGTTGCTCCGAGCCCGTTCGCTGGATTATTGGAACTTGATCGGCGATGTCAGACTCCTGGAGGGAAGGCTATGTGAATCCGCGTTTCAACGGGAGTACGTAGGACGAATTTTGCGAAATGAGGCATTCCAATACTTGAGGTATTCCGGAGGTATTCCGACCAGTGGAAAGACAAGAAGTAAGTAGCCAGGTTGCCCATGGGGCACGGACATCGCTACAAAAGTCCCTGGCATGCCTGGGAGCCGACCTTTAAACACTGTGAGAGTCACCGGCTCCTGCAATGGACCGAGGGCTATGTTTGTGATCTACCTCTGCATTCTAACCGTGTCCATCGCTATCACCACCTGAATGTCCCTTACGTGGCCAGGTTGTACAGCCCGAGGCCACCGTAGAGATGGGCGACTCTCCTTTTTCCTTTTCCAGTCACCCACGAGGCTCTAAACCGGTGGAGACAATTCGAGGCCTGCAATGTTCTAGCCAAGGGAAATGAAAGGCCTCCATTCTGTGCAAATACCTGATCGGCATACCCGGGCGAGTTTAGGAAGCGAGCTGCATGGTCCATTGCAGTACGGAGCGGAGCATATTGCACCGTCGATCCAGTCCACGGTTGATGAATCGTGCCGGTTGGAGTGACCTCACGTCTTATTGCAAAAACGGCCGGGTCGCATAAAGGTGGAGGGTGTGAAGTCCCGATTGATTGACGAGTGGCTAACGTCTAACACCCTTTGACCTTACAGAGCGACTGCTTACCTGGTAAGGGACCAAGCAAGGGGACCCCACGCAAGCTCCGAGTCGCACCATTAGCCATTTTGATTATGAATCTATTGGCTGGGGGTTGATAGGTGAGTAAGACGTCGTATGTCCCCTTGTGTACTGTACCTGTGTGCCTGTGGAGTGCATCGGTAGATTTGATGACCTTCTGGAAACGTGAAAGCGACCCAGACATCTATTTATTGTAAACCTTATCTGGGGATGCGAGACCGGGGACAAATGAAGTGCATCCGTCGGGTCTCACGGGCGGCCAAGACGGGCGTAATGGGCAATAGTCCCACGTAGCAATCGTCGAGTGTGCGACCAAACCTAGAATGACGCGCAAGTAGACGAGAGAACAGGATGGGCTAAGTCCGGATAAACAGACCGGACGCGAACAAAGAAATTCCAATTGCATCAAGTACTCCGTACCATGGAAAAGAATCGGGGAACGTGGAACCACTGGGAGCCAAAAGACAACCTGCTTTTGCGACCGAATGGGTCCCACATGGAAAGGCGAGATGAGAGCCCTGAAAGACCGAGGAGGCTCGGGTTCAGGGAAGCCACAGAGTATCCACCAAGTAAAGGACACCAATGGCTGGGGAAAAGGGGAAGAAAGTCAAGGGACATCCTGGCCAGTCAGGGAACATAGGCGGCAGGAGGCCTTGGAACGCGTCGAAAGGGCCAAGAGGGCTGGACGGGTGAACCATTCAAGCCCAATGCAGCGCTAGCAGCCTAGGGGGGCCTTCTATGACGAACCAACAGGAGACGATTTGCATAAGCGGTACGAGTCAATCTGAAGTCTCCCTGTTCCATTTCAAACAGACAGATATCTTAGATACGCTACTTACTATATGCTATGAATAGAGAAATGCAAAAGTGAAATAAATATCTTGCTGGGTTACGGTAGATAGGTAGATCCAAGTCGAAAACAAGGAGATGGCGAATAGAGACAGAGATCTCCCCACTAAGAAAGGAGCAAATACTAAATAGGGTGATTTTCGAGAATCATGAGTCGAAATACTGTGCTCCGGCACTAAGTGTATGAAGTACGGAGGATGCGGAGCAAAATGACTGGGTCGCGGCAGACCCAGATACTAGAACAGGTGCAGATACGCAAACCCAAGTATGGTTGAGAACGCGACATTGGCAACTCTAATTGTTATACATGGTGGCATTACAAGTGATAATGACCGGTTATTGAACCACTCTTTGACTCTCGCGGTTGATAGATACATCGACAACCTTAGGAAGTGTATAAAGGGGAGTGTAATGTGTCTGTTTCCCACGCGAGCAAGGGCCACTCTGGGCACAGGCCGTCACTCCTGAATCGTCCCAGAGTTGTAGGGTAGAAAGGCAAAACCGCCTGCAATGAGCTTGAATTGTGTATATGCGATCTCATTCTATTTTCTTATTTCCGGTCTTACTCAAAGTCCTAACAATACTAATTTTACTAACTATACTAATTCCCGGCTTTGCTCAGCCATGGGTGAGGTTGGGGGTGGAGGCCGTAAACCGTAGTTCAATACGGATGTTTAGCCCTGAGGGCACACCTGGGCAAGTCTACAGCTTCACCACTTGTAGCCCCTTCCACTGGGAATACGCATGCAAAACCACGTACATAACTGATAGATGACGGTTTCAAATCACCCAGTGGTCCAGGTAGTCCTTGCAGGGCTAGGGACAGGTCAAAATTAAGACCCCCGCCTCCCTTACGATCAATACGTCGGTAATATACTTCGGTACCTTCAGCCTCCACTCGGAAACCTCGTCATGACGGTACCGCACAGCTAAAGCTGCTGGTATCTCCGTGTCTTTGTCTCAGCTCTCTTCTTCTTTTCTTTCCCACATCCGCCTGGAGAGAGAAATCTAAATTCCTCCTCCTTGTACTCCTCCCTCCCCCCTTCTCTTCTTCTATACTCTTTTCTTCTTCCCTCTTCTCCTCCCCTTGCCAATTAGTGGAGAGCACGGAGAGTCTGGCTGAAAGAATCACTTCCTTCAGCCCTCCCTCCGGTCGAGTCGAATCCCCTCCTCGAACTTGACGATCCTCCCTCAATTCGACGTTTGTTAGCTCAAACGGCGAATCCTTCGTCCCCTGTCCGCCGGTGCCTACCTGATCCCCGGACCCCTCGACGAATCCCACCCTGACCCAGCTCCTGCCGGCTAGACGAGCGACAGTGTGAGGAGATCATATCGGATTCTCTTCGGATGCTACGAAAACTCTCTCCGTTTCCGTCTTCAGATTGATTTCGAGCTTGATCGATTGGGTGAGTGGTGAAAATTTCTGATGTGTGCAGTGTGGTTGGGTTGTCCAGATCGGAAAGCTCGAAATCCCTCGGCAGTCGTTGATACCGGTATACCCTGAACGGGAGGCGGGAGGATGGATTGGACATGGTCGATATTGCCGTAGGCAGTTTTGGGGTTCGAGAGAAGGGAAAGGGGTCAATTACTGAGAGCACCAATTCAAGGTGGCCTCGGTATGCCCAATATCCAAACACTCTAGCCCCAGGACGCTGAGGTGCTCTTCGTCCTATCTTGTCAATGCTGAAAATGCAAAGTGAGCTGGGGTAAATGAGGAGTTTATGGCAAAAGTTGAAGGTCCTAGGTGGACGGTGGCAGGCAGGGGCCAAGGGAAAATGATATTCGAGTTGGAAAAAAGCGGAATGCAGTTTCTCAGGGTCCCAATGTCATGTTCTCCTAGGACCTGACTTGTTTAAACAAGTCTGAACTTGTCCCCTCTTGAGCCTGGGATTGAATTAAGGGGTCACGAAAATCATATACTGGGATTGGACACATGCCGAGGGATTCAATGATCAACGCCAGGGCAACACATGCCGTTGACTATCGCTCTGTTATCTCTTAAGTTGTTGGGAAAATGATTGACTGACTCTTTTCATCTCAATTCAGGTTTTCTTTTTTGCCTTTCAAGACTTTTTGACGTTCATCCCGTTCCATCTGGATGACATCTGAGAGTCGTTGAACGACCCATCTCACAGTCTCCCTTTCAATCCGCCCGGAGGTTCATTCAGAACACGTTAACTCGTGAAGTGTACGTCGTGATCATTCCTATTACACGTTCCCTCCCCTGACGATCCGTCACCCCTACATAGGGTCGTCCTGTGTCCTCCACATTCCACAAGTACACCCGGCCTTAGGGGTGGAGACGTTCACTCGTGCTTCATCTCTAGGACTGGCATCCACCAGAATTTTAATTCATCGGATCCATTCCTACGTTCTTGCCTAGCCTAGATGCCATCGCCATTACGGTAAGGGTTGCATTGTGCCCTCTGCCCGAAGGCTCTCTATTGGGTTAGTATTCTCCGAAGGAGTCGACTACCCTTTTCCGCTGGCACTTGATATCAAATGCCTTTCCGTCTCATCTGTTCTTCTTTCACCTCACTCACTTGTTGTATCTGTTGCTTTTGCCTTAATCCTAATTCCCTAATCTCGGTACCGGCCCGCTAATATTCCAATTTCGTCCTACAGCTTTCACTGTTGAAGACTTCCTCCCGGCATACCGGCTTTCTCCCAGCAAGACTATTGTCTCGACGCGGGTGTCCACTCCTTAATTGTTACCAACTACAAACTCCAGTCATTCATTTCACCATCTAATTCTCGACGACTGTCATTCTCTTAACTCCGTCGTTACCTGATCAGCCCTCGCTCTTCAGGTCCCTTCATTCGGTATTCAGCAAAGCTACTCAACTTTCACCCCCTCTTTCACGGTCAACCTTCGAGTACCCTCGACAATCATGGATTACCTTTACCCTCGATCTGGCTTCCAGCCTTGTGAAACCTTCTTCGTGGAGGATGACTATCGTGTGCGTGCCGAAAAGCAAGCCAAACAAGAGCATGAGAAACTCGTTGCTCGTGAGCGGCAATATGCTATCGCGGATCAGCTGTCCAGACTCGCCAGCGGGGAGCTCCGGGACGATGTCCTGAGCCACATGCTGGAGATGGATGTAAGTTACTGCTTCGCTCGGCTGGATATATACACATGATGCTAATCATTGCTATCTTCAGGGCCAAACGCTTCCGGACGTTGAATCGATCGACATCCAAACCGAGATCCAGTGGTTTATGCGGCCGTACCTCCTTGACTTCCTGATCGAGGCTCACACTGCATTCCAACTCCTGCCGTCGACATTGTTCCTGGCCATCAACCTCTTGGACCGTTACTGCTCCAAGCGGGTGGTCTACAAGCGTCACTACCAATTGGTTGGCTGTGCAGCTCTCCTCATCGCCGCGAAGTACAATGACAAGAAGGATCGTGTTCCCACTGTCAAGGAACTGAAGTCAATGTGCTGCTCTCTGTACGATGACGACATGTTTATCCAAATGGAGTGGCATGTTCTTCAGACTCTTGGCTGGTCCATTGGCCACCCGACTGTGGATAGTTTCCTGCAAATGGCCGTTCTCGACGAGGTCTACGACCCGGAGGTGGAGCACATGACTCTCTACATCCTGGAGATCGCTCTGTTCCACCGTGACTTTGTCTCCAAGCCTTCATCTGAGCTCGCCCGGGCTGCATTGGCTCTGTCGCGCTGCATCCTCAACCGACCCCAGCCTCGTCACACCGATTGGGCTGCCCAGTATGACTCGGTGACTCTCGTTGGCCTTTCCCAACAGCTTCACCAGCCCTCTACTGTGGTTGCTCGAAAGTACGCCTCGGCTCATTACTCGCGGGTCTCCAAGGTGCTAGAGCACTTCCTCACCCGCCAGGCTTCGTTGGCCAGCTATGCCCGTTGCACCCCTCCGGTCGAGACTCCTGTGGAGTCCAAGCCGTACAATGGGGAGATGGGTCTTGCCACCCCTCAGAAGTCTTCACAGTTGACTGCCGTCCCACATGGATACCTCACCCCGCCTATCACACCAGAGACCGTGGGGTTTGCACAGGCACAAATGGGTAACTATGACCTGGGTCGAGGTGTCCCCACTGTCCCCGGCTGCTCTCCTTCACCGATCCCCGAGGCTGAGATGCACTACATGGCCGCCGATGGCTACCAGCAAGAGGCCATGTACATGTCACAGCAGCAGCAATTACAGCAGTTCCCGCGGCAGTCCCAGATGGCACTGGACCCGACTTATGCGGGTGGGATGTAAAGAAAAGGTCAACAGAAGAAGCAGCGTAAGCCCAAAAGTGTTTCGGCGTCTTGCACATATTCTCCGTGCGCCTTTTCTTTTCTTCTCGGCCGCATAGAAGGAGCGTCTGCTTCTGCGTTGGTTCGGCACTCTTCCTAATACAACTCTAATCCGCCATGCTTCTTCGCTTCGTCGACCTCGTGCCATCCCTTCCTCGACTTGACCATCTTGACTCATCATTGAAAGCTTTGCATGTCAGCTCCTGTCTTTAGAAACGGAGTCGACACTGTCCATTTTTCTCTTCTTGTTCCAAAAATTGCATACCCTTCTCATTTGTGCCCCTATCTCTTTTGGGTCATCATTTGCATTCTGTTCTCCTTTTCCACATAGCATTGCAAGAGCGAGCCATTCTGATTTTTGTCATCCTGATTGCATCGTGTTGTTAACCCCTACACACCTTTTTCACTTCGCATCTGTCGAGGAGAAACATACACACTTCCTCCGACAACTTCTTGTCTTGCTGCGCGCCCGCTGGCGCTGCGCCTTTGCATCATCCAACCCACTCATTACGATCCTTAGCAGCACTGCTGCCTCGACCCCTGTCACACCACATCCCTACCCCCGAAGAAAGAAAAAGCCTTTAATGTGTCTAGCCTTACATTCCGTCCATGTATGGAATCGGAGTGTACTATCTAGTCATCCTCCTTCGACTCTCCCTGTCCGGGAGGGCGGCAGATAGGTCACAGGCCACAAAAAAAGCAAAAAAAGAGCGAAAACCTGCAAAAAAGAACTGCGGTCTCCTGGGGACCTGAAGGCTGAGACCTGAGATTGAAACCTCCCCCCTTTTGTACCCCCACCCCCTCTTTGTGTACCTAGCCCGAACATGGCCCTTTGCTGTCCACTCTGCTTTGGCGTGAGTGCGGTGTAAGGTGCTTTTTGATTTCTGTGTGGATTCGAGACTGCCACATGACCCACAAATGATATCCAATTCTGTGGAAATTTCCTATTGTAACTGGCCTATTGATCATGGAATATGAAATGCTGTACCCAAGTCTAAACCATCAGGGCAAGTCACAAGGTTCCAAGGTCCCTAGCACTGGATTCTGAATGTATTTGTTGGCGTGTTGAACTAATTAGAAGATCCCTGGTTAAGATGGTTGATGTATATCTCAAACGGTCAAGCGATATCACACCATATATATATAGGAATCCCCTACCTAGTTGCCACATCCAATCCTAAAGACTGGCCCTCATACATACCTAGGTACATAGCAACTCTCTTCCAATAATATCCACAATGCTCTTCCAGCACATATCCCGGAACGCTCTAGACCAAAGACAGCTCGGCTCATACCAAATTGGACTTCACAAGCTCGACCCACCAAGCGGTCACCTCCGCAAAAAACAGCAATCACACTTAATCCAGACCTCTATTTCCCCGAGTCTTGTACCTATCTCTCAATTCCCAAGCACCGGACTCAAGCTCCATACGGACCCACAGAATCAACTACGGATCGCCCATACACCCACCAATCACCACCCGTAACCAAGAACACGACTGCAGACATGGAGCAGCCTAAAAGAGTAGAAAGTAAATAGCGCTAGCATGTATTTACTCCCGAAACGTTTCAAGCACCAAAATTAGGTATGTCCTAGTTGATATTAAGTGTGGAGCAGTAGCACACATTGGATACAAATTCGCTGAATCAAACCCCAATTCCCAATCGCTATGCATAACCCCGGAACAAAGAATTCCAAGGGCCGAAACCGCCGTATCACCCAGCCAATGCCAGGTGCGTAAATAATATGACACGTGTTACCGTCAGGCGGTAAAGAGAGGAGAGACGTATAGACCGAATGTACCCAATAGCTTCGATAAGCCAGGGTGATAAGTAAAGAAATACCCAGAAACAGAAACGCCGCCAAAAATAACACCAGAGAATGAGAGAGAATATTGGTACAAGGGCTGGAAGGGGGAAGAAAAGTCTCGCAAGAATGGGGAGGATCCACTCTTCCCCGACGAGAAATCCGGGGCAGGATAACTCCGTAAAAAGCAAAAGCAAGCAGGATGCAGGATGCAGCAGCAGTCGACCAGGTCGGCAAGGATCAGGACATCATAGAGGGTCCAGGCTCATGGGTTAGGGGTGGTGATCGGTGTCGGCGGAAGCGCATCCCTTCAATCGAGACTTCAAAAAAAGGGGGGAAACCATTGAAGCTCGGAGGTGCGCGGATTTCCGTCGATATGGAAATGACAACTTGGTATTCTTGTCGATCGCCGCCTCACTTTTTTGTTCGACTGGCCCGTTTTGTTGGTTTGCAAGGATCCGGAGACGCGCGCGGATAAACGGGACGTCCTGACCGAACTGGGCTGGACTGGACAGCGCCTGCGCCTGCTGCAGCTGCCTCGGGGAGACTTGTTTGCTAGAACTATTTCCAGCGTTGTTTGTCCCAGTCGGATGGCCGGGTCTCGTCGTAGATCTGGCCGCCTTTATTGTGGATGATGACGGGTGGTTTCCGAACGGGATTGGCGGCTGGTGAGCGCGTATTAGCCTGAATCTGGGGATTGGATTGGATTGGATTGAGGGACTCACTTCGGACTTCGGAGGCGACTGAATCACCGGTGCTGCCTCTGCTTGCGAGGGTAGAATTGGAGTCGTTGTTGACTTTGTGTGGCATGGTGGAATGGCGGGATTAGATAGGAAGCGTAAAGTAATTGAGGCTGAGAATAACGGATGTAGTATGTAGTCTCGAATGGCTGGACAGTGTTGAACTGTGTGCGAGATGTATAAAAGAATAGAGATAGGGTGGAATATTATATGTCAATGAAGTGAAGTCAAGATAAAATGTACAGAGTATAGAGCAGAAATAGGAATCAGGGACCTTTTTGTATACCCCAGGCCATTCGCGTACATCTGATCGACTCTGGGGAACGAACGAGTGAACGAATAGGACAAGGGCCAGACCGGGAATGGATCGGCCTTGTATCGGTTGCCTGGTATTACATAGATCCAGTTACTCGATTGGTGATGAAGCCAAGATTGATCGCAGGGCAGCCAGTCATAGAAGCTGTGACCGTATCAATCCCGTATCAATGGTATCGATGGTACAGACCGCACTGGCTGAGTCAGCCATTCTTTGACTTCTCCAGAAATAGCAATGAGCTCAATTCAAGATTCCTCAGCCTCACCGCTGCCCTGGACTACTCACCAATCATAGTGACTAGGGATGCCCTCCTGCATCAACGACACAAGAGTCAGGTACCTAGGATGGCTATGTGATGTCAATGATCCAGGGGTAGAGCTTCACCGACTCACGACTCCACTTTGGTCCAGATTCTCGTCTATACCGAATCATGACCAGTGTCTGCTATTTATTGGATCTGGTGGATGATCATTGCGGTTAATGCGTGTTCTCGCCAATCGCAGATGGATCCCGATCTTCCTTTCGACCTAACCTCGCGTTCCTCTACGTAGTCAGCTGCCCTGCGATAAGTTAGTTAGTTACCTAGGGTACCCTTTCTGTCCCTATCTGGTATAAAACATGCAATTCACGTCCCACTGCGTCACTGCTCTTCCCGAGATCCCTTCCTAGGTAGTCACTGGTCATAGATTTGGGCAACACATAACTAACCAAAAATAACTAAAAAATATGAAAAGAAACATGATATGTCCGCGGAATAATGAGGCTGCGAGACGTAGATCACCGGATCCCTTGCTACCAATTCTACTCCGTAGAAACCCCGTCTATTGCATTTGGCCGCCCTCCCGCTTCATCCGCTCTTCCCATCCATTCATGCTCCGTCGAATCCCCAGTGTCCTTCGCCCTGGCGCGCCCTGCTGTCGAACACTCGCCATCGTCGTCGTGTGAAACGTGACGGACTGGATGCCGGTGGAGCTGCTCTCCTGTTTCACCTCTTCCGACCTGGTCCCTGCTTCCGTGCTGTTTCCATGTTGGGGCTGCGTCAGCATCCTCGCGGGTTTGACCGCTGGTCCGGACGGAGCCGCCATCCACGTATAGTTGCTGGGTTGCGTTGGTTCTAGGGCCGGCCGACTTGGCTGAAGGGGTCGTGGCTGAAGACGGTGCGATGTAAGCGCCGGCGGAACGAATCCTGGTCCCGAACGTGACATTGGGACTGTCTGATGACTTCTTTGGGGTGGCTGAATAGAGGGTCGACTGGCTAGAATGGGGCCTCTCTTTTGGGAGGACCCTGATCCGCCAAAGAAGTTCGAGATACTGGCCTGGGTCAGCCCGTCCTTGCGGCTAGAGATGCTGGATGCCTTCTTGGTCGTGGGCGGTTCCGGGGCAGCATTGGATGTAGTATCAGTGGCTGGCTCTTGGCTTGCTGAGCTGGCCGCGTAGTCTCGAGCGGAAAGAAAGCCCGTTGAGAGTGTTGTAGGGACTTGATAGTTGGTCGAGCTGTTCATCAGACTGCTCGCTGACAAGTAGGTCGTAGATGGCGGCTGGTTGGAATCAAGCCGTCGTCTTTTAGGATTTGATTCGACCGGGTCGTTTGGGTCCATGGCGTCCTTCCATTGTCCATCCACGTCCTTTCTCTCCTCACCTTCGGAAGTCCATCGATCGTCCAAAGTGGATGGGAGTGAATGGAGTTCCTTGTACATATCATCAGGAGTGGGACGTGGCCGTCGCAGAATATCAGCAATCGCATATATAACTTTTTCATGCAATTGGGGCCCCTTGGGACGAAAGCGCTCTTTGACCAATTTTGGTGTCAGAAAGGGCGTCAAACTAGTCGATCCGTCTTCTCCCTCGCCAAGTCGGGGTTGTCGCAGAGGGAGGCTCAGGTATAGCAGAGCTTGCGCTCGGGTCATGGCGACATACAGTAGCCGTCTCTCTTCGTCGATTTCCTCGGCCCGCGAGTGTGGGATACTCCCATTGTATACGGCTGGGATGAAGACAACGGGCCACTCGAGACCCTTGGCTGCATGAATCGTGGAGATTGTGACCTTTTCCGTCTCCGTCTCGCCTTCTTTGGCCTCGGTGGCTAGAGCAATGTTGGCCAGGAATTTGGAGAGAGCTTCTTCGCCGGGGTGTGATTGATGTTGTTCAACGCCCTCAATTTTGGGAAGGTCGTCTTCCTGGGCCACGTCCCCAGCGGAGGCGGCGGCATCGTTGGCTTGGCCCATCAATTCCTTAACGTTCGCCCAGCGACTGTCTTCATCTAACGGGTAGGTTCTGATGAGGTACTCTTGGAAAGACAGACTTTCTGTGATGTGCTCCAGAAGCACGCATGGTGCAGATGCGTCTGGACAGTCTTGTAATTTCTGTTTCGCGGCTTCAATCAGTTTCACCAGGGAACAAAGACCTTGCTCTGCTGCTTTTTGCAACTTTTTCTCCGTCGACCGGCGACCTTGAATCACGTCCTTTATAAAAGTCCAGAGTGGAACTTGAGCCTTGTCTGCACCGCCGGTCAACTGCTTTATAGTCTCGTCACCGATTCGACGAGGTGGAACGTTGAGTATGCCCAGCAGTGCATCTGCATGTCCTGTATGACTCACGACTCTAAGATAATTGACCAAAGTCTTGACCTCTGTGCGGTCAAAGAATTTTCGGCCCCCGACCATCTTATACGGGATACCGGCTCGCCCAAACGCCGTCTCAATCTGTCTTGATAACGAGGCTGATCTGAGCAAGACCGCGATATCAGACATTCGTACAAGATTGCCTGTCATCGCAATGGCCCTTTTGATCTCAAGAACCATCCACAGGGCCTCTGCACTGGGCGTCGGGAGTTTTCTGAGGACAGGCAAGGTTCCAAAGGAGTGAGTCGCCTGCAGTGTCTTCGACGGCCGCGTCGTATCCTGCTCGATCACATCCTGGGCAGACTTCAGGATGGACGCCGACGAACGATAATTGGATTCAAGCAAGACGATCGATGTATTGGAGTATCGCCGCTGCATACGTCTGAGGTTTTGAATCTCCGCTGACCGAAAGCCGTAGATGCTTTGGTCGGGGTCACCGACGATCGTGATACGTCGATTTTGGGCCGCAAAAAGGTTCATCAGGTCATACTGGATGATGTTGGTGTCTTGGAACTCATCGACCAAGACAGTCTGCACGTTGGATACGCATTCTGGATGCTCTCTGAGAAGATCTCCACAGCGCACTAGTAGGTCATCATAGTCCAGAAGATTTGAATCCGCCAGCGCTGACTGGTAGGCACGGTAGATATCAACCAGCTCCATCTCCTCTGCTTTCACACGTTCTGCCAAAGCATCCGGAGAGAGTCCATGGGCCTTGTGGCGGGAGATTTTCCCTTGGGCAGTTTTTATTTCAATAGTGGCATTCAAGCGTTTGATAATTCTCTGCCAGTGCCATTAACAAACATGACATAAAAGGACCCCGGTTAAATAACTCACCCGTAAGATAGCGCGACTATCATCGGAATCCGCAATACCAAATCCCTTCCTCAGACCGATCAAATAGCCATACTTGACCAGATACCTCCGACAAATAGAATGGAAAGTACCTAGGATAAGCCGGCTTTCCAATCGCTCACCGATAAGCTTGGCTAGACGATCGCGCATCTCACGGCTCGCCTTGATGGTGAAAGTGCAACAGATAACATCTTGTGGCAGATATCCATGGTGGGAAAGCAGATACGCGACGCGCGCCGTCAGCGTCTTGGTCTTGCCGGAGCCCGGAGGAGCGAGGACTTGCAAGATGGGCGCGGACGAGGTGACCGCTTCCCGCTGGGCAGGATTGAGGCCATCGAGAATGGGATCCATGTCATCTCGAGGACCTAATCGTCCCAATGGGGATTGGAGGGTTCGCCAAGAGTGAGACGCGCCAATACGCGGTGTCATGTGACATGATCGAAGTATGCACGACCGCAGTCAATCCATGTATTGGCCTACTGTATATAAACGTTCAGCCACTCTGACATTGCGCAATCATCTCAATAAAGGCACCGTATGCACACGCATAAGTCGCCCTTGCGTATTATCGAAATGGCACAACCAGGTTAATTTGCGCTACACGAGCATTACAGTAGGAAGGGAGATGAAGAGGTATAAAGTCTGGTTGCTTTCCCTTCAATTCCACATAATCCGAGATCTTCAGTTCTCTCATTCCCAGCAAGATGCCTTCGCTCTTTCCTGAAGCCAAGGTTGGACCCTTCCCAACCGTGGTTGCCCTTGTGGACAAGACTAATTCATTACTCTCAAGATGAGCATCCACAATGAATTTTCCTTCCATCCTTCCTGTCCTGATCACAATGGCTTTGGCCGATGTCGATTTCAAATGCCTTGATTGCCACAATGCACCTGTCACGGCGGAATTGGTTCACCGTACTGCATTTAAAGAACACGTGGTTTCTTCAAAGGTATCTCAAGTTGGTCTTAACGGAAATAAATGGCTTGGATACTCGAAATTAACCTATTTTCGAGAATTCTCTACTATCGATTGATTTGTAGTGGTCCTCCCTGTACCTACGTCAGATCTTGGGAGTTATAGTGTTATCCTAAGTACAAAAACCGCAAGCGTTTAATAGTACATCATCCCATCATTGCATCTTCATCCGATAAAAACTTGGAAATGGAGCGGCTCGTGGGGTCCACCGGGCGCTGTTGATGCCATCAACTACAGAATCCATCCCGATTGGGCAAAGGAGATGATTTGTCTATCCAGTAAGATCAATGAACATGGGACGATCAAATAAGATTATCTAAAGATAGTAGACACTGGCAGGAAAAGATGACCGGCGACATAATTCGATCCGTATAAGGTTGCATCCTCCAATCGGAGCTTTTTCACGATCCGAGTCGTAAAGCAGAGTCGTTGCCTGTGATCGCTTGAATAGCAGTATGTACTGCAGTATTAAAGGTTGACTCGCAGCAAGAAAACTGCATCTATCACCAGAGTCATCAAAAGCCAGAGTCAATCCTCACAGAATCCTGCCTTGTCAGCTAAACTTCAATTATTCAGACTTCAAAAAGTCTATCAACCAAGTCAACCAGAGAGACGCCGTTGACGCCTATGTCAAGAAGCAGCAGGCAGAATTGTAGTACTTCCGGTCGAGGACTGCATACGTGCCTTCAGGCTCGTCGCCCGTAGCGATGCCTTTAGCAACATCAATACGGTAGCCTGTGCCAGGCGAGACGAAGACTCCATACGCCTTCTGGCCGTTGAGCGAGACTGGAATCATTCTGTGCGATATGGAGATGGAAATCCAGTGTTGTAATTTGCGTGTAAATATATGTGGAAGAATAGTGTAGTCAGGAGATTTTGTCCGGCAGCGGCCACAGTCGCAGTCCCTTAATGGATATACAACTTCCAGGGGTGGGAACTCCACTACTTCCCGAGGTTTCCCGATTAAATTCCGATTGGGGCTAATCATGACGATTGCCCAGATACAATGAAAATGAAAGCAAATGTTGGGTATTAATTCTCAATAGTATGTATGTTCTTTCAAGGTCATATAACCTATAAGCAATCATCACCGAGCCAATACTCCAGAGTATATGGCCTCCATGCAGGGAATGCAGAACAGCGCTGAAGTCACATCACAATATGTACAATATGAAAAGAGAAAAAGGAAATCCAGTGCCTCTGGGTATCAACACCACATACCAATGTCCCGTCCTTCAAACACTCGAGACATTCTATTTGCTGAAAATGCCCAAAGGAAGGGTCATGGCCACTTCATAGTTGGGAACATTGACAATTTCAGCAATCTTGAGATCCGCAGCCACACTGGCTACGATGTAGGCCTCGCTGTGAGTGAGTCCCTTGGTCGAAACGAGCCATTGAATGAGGTTGCGGGTTGCCAGCTTGGCAGCTTGGAAGAGATCGGGCGAGACGCCGAGCACGCCGTATGTTCCAAGGTCTGGGAGAGGGTTGGCTATTTGGGCCAGCGGGGGAGTCTGGTATTGAGGGGTCGTCACCCAGGGTTGGTTCTTGCAGAGTTCGAAGCGGAGCGTTGCTCGGATGGGGGTTTCGATGGCGGTGCCGCAGACTTCGCCGTGGCCCTGGGCGGCGTGTCCATCACCGCAGCTGAAGAATGCTCCAACGGTCTGAACGGGGAGATAGACGGTGGAGCCAACACCCAATTCGCGGCAGTCCATGTTGCCACCGTGGTGAGTGGGCGGGACGGTCGACAGCTCGTCGTCGTTGCCGGGGGCCAGCCCCATGCATCCTAGAAAGGGACGGAGAGGAATCCGCATGTCCTTGAACTGAGCGTAGCCCTTCTCACGGTCGAGAGACCAGATGTTGATCTGAGGCTCCGGGAAGTCCTCGGCCAGAAGACCAAAGCCCGGGATGATGGCGGACCAACCCCAGTCGGCAACTTGGAGGCTCAGGACCTCGACCTTGAGGACATCACCGGGCTGGGCATTTTCGACAAAGATTGGACCGAAGACCGGGTTGGCAATACTGAGATCGAGCGACTTAATGGCGGAGGCATCGGAACCCGGGTTCAACTGGCCGTTGCTGCTATCGACGGCATCAAATGTGACGGTCTGACCGGATGAGACGGTCAATTTAGGCGTGACTTTCCGGGACCACTTGCAATGGCCGCAATCCCTCCCAACGTGAAAGTTGTTCCAGGCCGGAGCCATGCTGCGAGACGTAGACTTGGTGCGGGTTTCCGTTGAAATCATGAGAGGAAGCTTTACGGCAAGGGTTGGAAGAGTACGGGAGTATGGGAGTATCGAAGAAGAATGAAAAGCCACGGCTTAAAAGGGGAATTGGAATTCTAGCATCTCGGTCCAGAAAAACCGAGATCCTCTTCAGGGTTGACCGTTCTGGAAGGTGGGATAGTTTCGGATCTTACGAATTGCTTGTTCTCTATGGAATCTCCACTTGGCGAAAACCGATCTCATATCGCCTTCCTAATCGGGAGTGTCAGGGGATAGAACTGTGAACTGAGACTGAGCCTCTGGGGGTTAAGTAGCACATGGGTGCAGACCTGCAGATTGGTGGAGTCGAGGCGGTTCAAGCCGACGCAGTTAAGCGACTTCTTACCCGCCTGCTAAATTCGTATTGAGCGCCGTGGAGATAACCTTGTTGGGCGGGGGCCTTAGAACGATAGAAAAGCCGATTATATCAAGGGAGAAAGATTTTCCATTTGAATATCTACATTAGGTACTCCGTGTCGATAACGATAACGGTAAAAAGTATAAAGTATATTAGAGTACCAAGTACAAAGTACAGTAAAAAGTACTACTAAGATTACAATTCAATGCCGTAGACACCGCAAACAGCAGGTGAATATTCAGTGGCGAGATCGGATCTCAAAAAATAGAAAATTCTTGCACCGAACTACCGAATTATGGAGCCTACACAGCTCAGTCACCTTCCAGTTTGGGTAAGGGAACCGCTCAGCGACCGTGGACCGTGGCCACAATCCGACATGCATAATGCATAACACAATCTTGGGTCTCGGAGTCTTATCTATTTCGGGACTATGATCAGTTTGAGATCTTCTCCTCTCTCTCTCTACGATCGCTGTCCGTCTATCATGACTACGATACATGACGCATTGTCGCTTTTCTGACGACTGGTGGCTTTGGTGACAACGTCTTGCGCGATATCACGAGCTCGCATCCCTCGCATCGTCAATTTCATCACGTGCTGAATCAGAGTCGCGTCGTCGGTGCGATCGGTGACTCCATCCGATGCGATCACGAGTAGGTAGCGGCGGTCTGTCCCCAACGTGCGTCGTGAAGTATACGGGTCATTGGACAGGAAGTCACCACGGATAGGCCTGGATGATGATGACGAGCCTCCGCCTTCCTGGATGCCGCTCACCGGCCGTTTGTACTGCAAATCGCCCAGCGCGCGGGACATGTTCAGGGATCCTACTTTCGATTAGTTTCTCCCCAACGGGACGGGACTCACTATCCGGACTCACCTATCCGAGGTACCCCGCTCCGCATATTGACCGTTCCCCCGGCCTCATTGATGCGTACCTGTTCCTCGGGTTTGCCGGGCTTATGCGCCTCAGTGAGTCGTCGCTGTTACTTTTGTCAGCTTATTGCTGGATTTATCTTGGTCGGAAAGCCCATTGCGCACAACGTGATAAGAAGTTTCCGTATTAGGATCCCGCTCGGCTAGGATGACATGCGAGTCTCCCAGATTGGAGACAACCAGCTCTCCCCGGGTGACGTTAATCAAGCACATGGCCACGGTCGACCCTGAAGTGGCGGGTTCTGCAGATTCATACTTGAAGCTTTCCAACAGGAGGGCATCCTCGTCCATCAGAGCGCCCTTGATGGCGGCGACGTATTCACCCTCTTCGAGCTCGGGTCGTTGGGCCAGCAGGCGGTGCAGGTTCTCTTTCGCATGGTCCGCGACCAGACTAGAGCCACTATGCAGCGCGAGTCAGATGGTCCCAAGTTCGCGGTCTTCACGACATACTGTCCATCGTATATCGCAAAATATGCAAGCGTATCCTCTGTTTTTGTATGGAACTGACCCGGTTGAATCAATACATGGCGGTCCAACTGGGAATCTCTACTCCCTTGGGCCTACCGGTGACGACAATCAGCATGGGAATTCTTGACGGGCACCTGGAGATCTAACTTCGCCTGCTCCAGCATCAAAGATCAAGATAGCGTCTGATGCAGACATAAGTGTGTCTCGATGTAACTGACCCTTCGCAGCTCCCGAGATCGATGAACGACCACCATTTTTGAACCATTTCCACGAGAGATGGTTCCTACAGTGTGATGGCAAAAATGCTCGAGTTCCGTCGCCATCCAACGGTGATGGCGTCCTGACATCATGTAGGAGTATTCTCTCCCATGGCAAATGAAGTTTGACCAGATACCTAGATAGTATCCAATAAAACAACTTCCTAGGTACGCGCAGATTTGATCATGATCTGTATCTGTAATTCACGCCTGCGTAGAGGGAATTCCACAAATGAAGACTACAAACCAGGCCCGCAAACGAAGCCCGCAAATAGGGCGCCCCTCAAAATAGCTTTTTCTTGGTCTTGCATCTAAAAGTATATTCGACTCAAACAGACGCATCTTAAACTGTCTATAGATCTCGATCCGTTTCAGCGCTCGCTCCAAGTCTGATCCGTTCCTTGGTACAAGGTTGTGGCATGATGACTAGTTAACCTCGTAAAGCCATAGTAACTTCGCTTGGCCAGATGGCAAGTCGCTGCACCTCTCCCTCCCTTGAAAAAGGCGGGGGTCGGTGTCACACCAGGTGCCGATAGAGAAGAGCAGAAGATGAAAATGAGACGAGTACCTACAGAGAAACCCAGAGGATCACAATCCTGTTGCGGTCTCATACACTCAACTCGAACAGATGCATATTTAAGGTTGAACTTGAACTTAAACGTTGTATAGATCTCTCGATGCACGGACCAAGGATCTCGCCAAGCCGTTCTGCAGCAATTATTAATAGTCATTCAGGAACAACATCCCTATTCCTCCGGAGATTTCTCGACATCTATCATTCCGACATGGGATGGATAGGCGTGGGGATCCTCGTTGCGACCGCGGCTTATTTTCTCTATCGCTGTCCTCCACGCAGCTGGATACCCGATCATCCCTCTCCCCAACCGGATGTCCGAGCCGAAGCGCGGCCTGCTTCTACCTCCGAGCCTGAGCCAGCGAGACATGACGCTCCCTCAACCCCTCCACTGATAGGAACCGAAGAAGAAGATTCCCCGACCACGCCGAAGGCTTCAGCATCGAGCGCACCTCCCCCGGTCCTTGCGGTTCCTGTACTGAATCTGGAGGGAGAGCCCGATACCAACGACACTCGCAGCGCCGCATCACAGCCACCTGCTCAGCTGAATATGAATGGATCAACAAAGCAGCAACCGGCAGGTCGCAATGATCAAACCTCGAAGACCGAATCCTCTCCGTCCCTCACACACTCTTCGCTCCCACAGGCGCAAAAACCACCCCTGCTGTCCGCACCCAGCGCAAATACCTCCTCCCTGATGCCACCACCCTCAGTCCCTCGCCTTCGACCAACACCACAGCCGAATAGAGGTCCACCAGGCTCACTCCAGCCACCGCGCTCAAATTCGAGCTCGCTCATGCCTCCTCCCTCCGCCGCAGCCGGGCTTCGCGTGCCATCGAGCGGAGGCCTTAGCAGCAGCACGCTAGCACCCAGTCTCAAGAAACCATCGTCCCGCAAAGTTGTCCTAGCCCCGGGATACTCGCCCCTCGACTGGGCCGCTCTGGCCGCGAACCCGAAAAACCAACTTCGAGGCACCGGTCTACCACCAGGCCTAGTGCGCGTCACGCCGTCCATGCTGAAGACACAGAACGGGCGCAAGGGCCGTGATGCGTGGACTTCCTACCAGGGCAGAGTATATAATATCCAGCCCTACGTCCCCTACCACCCAGGTGGAAAAGGAGAATTGTTGCGCGGCGCCGGCAAGGACTCGGCGCAGCTGTTCCAGGAGGTCCACCCGTGGGTGAATTGGGATGGTATTCTCAGCGAGTGTCTCGTTGGAATCCTGGTTTCTGAAAATGACATCCAGACCGAGGACGTTTTGGATGCGATGGATTGAAAGGACCGCGACACGGTTCTTTTTCGACTTCCCTGTATATGTGTTGTGGCCGCAGGCCTTGTACATCTTACTGATACTAGAAGAGATACCCTATTACATATAATAGAGACATTGCATGTGTCACGATCGAGGACTCCTCATCTCCGGGTATATAAGAATTCATAAACTAGATACCAAAGCCCACTGTGATGGCTTGATCATGCCATATCATCCCATCTCCTTGAGCTGCTCTACAGCTCATCCTTGTCAACGCCATCAATGCCAACCAGCTCAGTCTCAAAGATCAGAGTGGCACCGCCAGGGATGGGGCCGACACCGCGATCGCCATACCCATACTCGGGCGGAATAGTGAGCGTGCGCTTCTCACCAATGCACATGTCCAAAAGACCCTGGTCCCAGCTGTTCAGAGATCCATTAGCAAAATGAAAACTCGAAAGACAACCCAAGTGTCTGAACTCACCCCTTGATAACCCGGCCGGTTCCGAGCTTGAAGCTCAGGGGAACATGGCGCTTGTAGCTCGAGTCAAACTCCTTGCCGTCTTGCAGAGTACCGCGGTAGTGCATCTCCACACCATCGCCGTTTTGGGTCTTGCGGGTGCACTCGACCTTGTGGGTGACTTCGATGCCCAGCTCAGCGGCGCAGGCGAGGGAGGCGAGCGAAAGGAAGATGGTGGTGAGACGCATTGTGTGAAGTGAAGTGAATTGATAAAGGGGTGAAGGGAGAAAGAGCGTGGAATTGAAGTGCGGAGTGAAGTTGACTGAGACCCACTTTTCATGCTTTTAAAATGTGAATGTACTCAACCTACTTAGTTCTGTATAGACTTGGGGTGGTACAGGGTTTCTACTGTTGCAACGAGCTTATTATACTTGGAATGTCAGAGTGAGCTTTTCCATGTCGAGACGAGAGTTGGTGGCTACAGATATTGATGTTTAGGAAGATGTTTGTTATAATTGTTCTTGTGCAGCGATGGCACGAGCAACAGGGCTTATAGGGCTACCGTTTAACCCCGCAAAAGCCATCACTTGACATGAAAAGGGGCCTATATCTATCTTTCCTACATCTGCCACTTTCCTTATTATCCGCCAACCATGGAAGACGCCATGGTGACAGAGAACTCTTTGACTATGGTCCCCAAGGCTGATACTGATACTTCCACCGAGATCCACCGCAAGGACGTAGTAGGCAATGCCTTGCGCGAAGTCTTGAAAAAGCGACAGAGCCTATCGGATCTGTTCACCATTGTGAGTCTGCCGGCGCCAGCTTCTATATAGCTCGTGAACACTGAAGCGTTCGCTAACGGACTACTCTATCTAGTTTGCCAGCGGCTTTGCCCTGATCAGCGATGGATACCAGAACAACCTGATGACGATGGTCAACGTCCTTCTCAAGGTCGAGTACCCCAAGCAGTACACTTCGGCCGTCAGCACGCGCGTGTCGAATGCCCTGCTGATTGGCGAGATTATCGGCCAGGTTGTCGTCGGGTAATGAGGAGACTCTGATCTCCACTGTGATGTGTCTAATTTGAAAGTAGATTGACCTGTGACTATCTGGGCCGAAAGACTGCCATTATCTTCACGACTGTCATGATTGTCGTTGGTGGTATACTCGCAACCGCATCGCATGGGGTAACTATCAACGGCATGTTCTGGATGATGACGGTGGCCCGAGGTATTGTGGGATTTGGTAAGCGCTTGCAAGCATTCGGTAACTACCTAATGAATACTTATATTTGTATTCACAGGCGCGGGTGGAGAGTATCCCGCATCCTCGACATCTGCTTCAGAAGCTGCCAACGACTTGACTCCAAAGCATCGTGGTCCGGCCTTCATCATGGTGACCAATTTCCCACTATCATTCGGGGGCCCATTCGCAGTGTCAATCTTCCTGGTTGTGCTCATGGCCTGTCATCAATCGCATTACAGTACCATATGGCGCGTCTGCTTCGGGATAGGGTGCATCTGGCCACTATCGGTATTCTATTTCCGGATTCGCATGCTCAACTCTATGCTTTACCGTCGAGGAGCAATCAAGAAACATGTCCCTTACAAGCTGATTCTCATGTACTACTGGAAGCCATTGATTGGGACCTGCGGTGCCTGGTTTCTCTACGGTAAGCTCTGCACGAACTATACGCCGTCTTGATATTCACCCCGTTTATAGACTTTGTTACCTTCCCGAACGGCGTCTTCTCCGGCACGATCATCTCGTCCGTCGTCCATAACGGAACAATCCGCCAAACCGCCGAATGGCAGCTTCTGCTCGGCGCAATCGCCCTTCCAGGCGTGTTCCTAGGCGCAATAATCTGCGACCGAATCGGCCGTAAGAACGTAATGATGATCGGCTTTAGCGGATACCTCGTCTTCGGATTGATCATCGGCTGCGCTTATAGCCACATAACCAAGATCCTTCCCCTCTTCGTCGTCTTCTATGGTCTCATGCAGAGCTCTGGTAACTTCGGCCCCGGCAATATGCTCGGTCTGATATCCTCTGAATCATACGCCACCGGCGTGAGAGGAACCTGTTATGGACTGTCAGCGGCGGTTGGCAAGGCTGGTGCGGCGATCGGTACGCAGGCTTTCACGCCTATTAAACAGAACCTGGGTAATCAGTGGACTTTTATCATTGCTGCCATCTGTGGTGTTGTGGGCATCTTGGTTACGTGGTTTTTTGTGCCGAATCTGTCGGGCGATGATCTGCGAGTGCGTGATGAGCGGTTCCGGGCTTATCTGGTTGCTAATGGATGGGATGGGGCGATGGGTGAAGATGATCTGCGTGCTGATGCCGATGACGGGATTGTCTTATCGGTGGCTGCTGATAGGTCTAAGGAGGGTTGAAACGAGTAGTAATTTCTAATCTACATAGCTTGATCTCGGATATGCTTATAGACATGTGAATATCTGTCTTTACTCTTTGCACAGTTCTCTACGTAGATAAGACGGCACCTAGGTAGACGCAGATTCGACCTCATTGAACTAAATACATTGAAAGAGGCTTGCGCCATGATGGACTAAAAGAGCCTCAACGCCAAATATGTGTGCCGGTCGACGGCAGCCAGGTTTGCCCTGCGGGTATCACATGATCCAGGATACATCATAATGAATATCCTCCCAAACTTTTCGACGCCTGAAAATGGAATAAGATGAAAGAAGAAGAAAAATAGTAAATCTATGCCCATTTACCCAGCAGAGCCATGAGGGCAGCTCCGAGGCAGAGAAGGATGAAGGCGCTCAGCACCTCGCGGATGGGTGCCTTGCGCATCGAGTTGCTGAACATGAACTCGTGCGCCATCAGCTCCACCAGGGCGGTGTAGATGAGGATTCCGGCGGAGATGGAGTCGAACACGCCGTTGACAATCAGTGTAGTTCGTCCCCCGGGTGGGTAGCTCTGGCGGACACCCAGGCCGATGGCGATGGCAATGGGGGTGGAGATGCCAAAGCCTAGTCCCAGAAAGTATGGCGTGTTGCGTTTAGATCGTGGCCAAGGGATAAGAGCGAGACGCGAGCCCAGACCAAGACCCTCGAAGGTTTGGTGGAAGACGAGAACAATGTACAAAGTGGTGAATTCGGAGCCGGAGACAGCGAGCGTGAGGCCGATGAAGACCGAGTGGAAGATGATACCAAACTCGAGAATGAAGATCGATGTTAATTGTGCCGCATAATCTTCAATGGCTGCATTGTCATGCTCCGAGTCGTCGGCGTCGTGGTGCTGCCGCGAGTGGCCCAGGTGGTCTTCGCCGGGGATGTAGTTTTTGCTTTCGGTGATCTCGGCCACCACGGGGTCGGTTTCTTCAAGTGGTGTGTGGGAATGACCCTCTTCGTCATGCACATGGCCGGCCCCAAAACGTGAGTATCGCATGACCATCAGCTCGACGAAAAAGAGGACGATGATCGTCATAAGAATGATGCCCTCAACCCAGCTGTATTCAGTGATGGGGCCAGTCAGACACGGGTTGGTCAAAGCTTCCTCGGCCGGAGCGAGAAGGTGAATAAAAGAAGTCGCGATGATGACACCAGAGCCAAAGTACTTTGCGATGAAAAAGGACCATCCGGGGACACCTCCGCGGCCACCGAAGCGTCGTGCAACGATAGGGAAAAGTGCACCGAAAGTTGAGCCGACTAGGATGACAAATATAGAAGAGATGCGCAAGCCCATGCGGCCATCGAATTCATTGCCGGTTTCACAGGCATCGGCTGCACGCTTGACGAGCGTGTTCAAAGGATCCATTTCCATTGTGAACGGTCTCGTTGCACGTCTTGAGAGACGTTGATGGACCAAAAGGCGTAGAATGACGGTCAGATACGGGGATCGAATCAGGATCGATACAATCAATACGATCCGATAGATCCAGATCGTGAACGCCCAAAGCAAAAGGAAAGAACTGGGAGAAAAGAAGGCTAAGATAACGTTGCACAGAGAGCGGGTTTAGCAGATCGATTGACTTGGAGGGGTTCTCAAGCAAAACCCGATTTTGTGTGGAGATGCTTTGCTGCGTCTTAACCCCCAAGGTCCTCGATATGAGGCACGGTCCAATTACTGGGACAAGACTCGGGTTATCCTATCGAGCAACTAGCCCTAACGCAGGCAAGTGCAGACGACTAAAGCACTACCACCACGAACAGACTGTCGATTCAAACTCTATTGGGCGATGCACGTCTAGCATTCGGTAAAAAGGACTGTTGAAAGCTGAAGGTGGGGGACTTTGGGAGACTGAATTGCGCTGTTCCGATTGCAGGTCTCGTTTAAAGCATCAACGTGAGAAATTTGCGAGCCAGGCGTAAGAATCGTTCGTCGACAACAGAGAGCGACACAGTCGACCACAGCGCACAAGTTGAGCGACAGATTCCAGATCTGATCAGAGAAACAAAATCTGCGGGAATTACACCCGCCATCGGCCAGCGGGGGGTGGGATCCATGGGGACCTTGTTGGTCTCGAATACGTCAAACATGAAGTACCTGGTACTCCATTTCGCGCGGGTTTAATAGTGTGGACTAAAGTACCTGATACTTAAACACCGGTGAGTACCTTGGGGACGGTCACTCTTTTTCCGGCTGCAGCGGTTATCTGCAGTCACGTGGGCCATAGTACGGTTGGTCCACGGGTTTGATCGGACATATAATGGTAATCTTGAGCATGTCAAAGTGTGTAGAGCAGAATATCAGCGTAGTTTGAAAAGGAGGAGGATGTGTAAGTCGAAGGATTCATCCCCGAAAGCAGGGAGGTTGATGGCGTTGGCCCTCACCAATCAGAGGATTTACGGTCGGAGCTTGGCAGCTCGAGCTCACATGCACTCAACTTCATCCTTTTACAATTATCATGGCTCCCATTCGCCGCTATCTGCGCATCAGCAAACATTCCGTTCTCGAGTGTCGCATCTACCTGGACACCCCTTCCGATAACCGATGGCTCCTCAACCCCCGCGATCCCGTCCTCCCGCGCGTCTTCGAGGCAATCCGCCCGCTGATCCTACCCAAACTGCGCGAGGAAAATGAGCGACTATGGGCGCGCAAGAAAGGCAAACCCGTCAAGGATGTCATCACTGAGGGTACAGCCTCTTTTTCTATGTCGACAAAGTGGAAGGACATCGCTAATCTATAATTGCCCCGCAGATGAATTCGAGGTGGCCATCTTCCTGCGCGAGTCCCGTACCCGCCATTCGCTCCTAACGCGACAGAAGATATTCCAACAGCCGGGAAAGAAAGGAAACACAGCAACTGGAACCAAGCCTGGAAAGGGATTGTCAGAGTCTGCAACCGACTCATCCAAGCCTATAGATGTAGAGGTCATCCCCGATAGTGACGATGAGCCCGATTTCGACCTGCACGATATTCCCATGGCAGCCGATGACGATCCAGTGGAAATCAACCCATCATCACACAGGAGGAAGGGAATACAGGCGGACTCGCCAGAAGCTGAAGACGGCGATGAGAAAAAGCTCGGATTCAGCACTCATTATGAAGGCTTCAATATCTGTGGTTGGGTGCTGTGTTTGCTCATCACCCGTAAAGGTGACCGAACCCGGCCAAGTGCTGGGGGAGAGCCCAGACAACCTCTCATGGAGGAATGGATCTCAACCCAGGCTCAGACCGCTGTTGACGAGGATTGAGCAGTCACAACAATGACTCCTACAAGCAATGGGTGATGGGTTCAGCCGAGCATTTTCCACATCTACACTGTAGGTATCCGCGGTGGTCTGATCGGCCCCCTGGCATTGCCCAAAATTGCAGAGTTGCATCCTCCGGCCTCTGCCCCCGGTTGAATGACAAATGTCGTGGATCTTCTGCAGCGGCACGGGAGGGTCTGCCGTACGGTAGTGTCTCCATGTCACGCGGGTCTCGCGTGACAGGGCCAAAGCCCCTCATCATGCCAGCCCCGGTCATCCCTGGTCATCCCCATCCATCCCTGGTCATCCTTGGTCATCCTTGGTCATCCACGAACGGGCCGCTGCAGTGTGCCTGGGGATGCAGTCAGCTTATTGGGGCAATGACATGCCTGTCAATGCTTGATGCCTAGACTTGTTACGCAGGTGGTGGCCACTGATTTTCCTGGACCCGGCCAAGTACACCGCTAGCTTCCGCTGGCTTCCAGAATCGTCAGGATTAGAATTGCTAGGCATGAAAACACTGGGTTGCGGTGCACTATGATTGAACTAGAATGATACACATGCCCGTCATCATGAGACACAGTTTTGCAATGTCTCAGTCGAATTCACGACGGTAGATTTACAAATCAAGCAAAGTGGAGAATCACTACTGCCATCCCGGGATGGCCGAAAGAAAGATAGTACAGACTTCCACGGCTTGGATCCACATATTAGAGAGACCTCAGCATATCTGTAGAGGTTTCCAGAACACCGCGTAGAAGGCAAACACAGATTACTAAAGTGGAGCAGAGACTTGAAACAGTCCGCTTCCTCCACTGGGCAGGAGGACACTTTCCTTCGAGATAATTCTGAGACCAAGCTACTGGATACCCGGGAGAATGCCAGCCAGTCGGAAAGAGATGAAATTGCATCACAAGCTGATAAATGCCTATACCGTAGTGTAGTCACTATCTCCTGGAGGTGGATCGCGATCATAGCGAGCACCTCTTAGGGCAAAAGAGGAATTGATTGACACAAGGAATGCTCGCCACGTGCGGACAGATACCGAACCAAACGAAAAAAAGTCACTAGGGAACGAGGAATGAAAATCCTTTCTAGGAATGTCGTGAAAACCTCCGACTTGGCCAATCACCCTCCTTTCTCCCGACCTCCACACCGGGTTCCAACAGAGCGGAACGGCAGAAACAGTCAACCCCCACCGTGAAGGGCGCTTGTCCCTGGCTAGTCCCCTTTCGTCTCCTTTATTGAAGTTTGTGACCCCTTAGCGCTGTCCAAGTTTTTTCTCCCTCCTTTCAAGTTTGCCACAGCGTTTTGGTTCCCACACAAATTGATTAGGAAATTGTTCAGGTTTACGGGAAATACCGCTTGAGCCACGAGACTAGGAATTACAAATGTCCATCTCAATTCTTAGTAATCCTGCGCCACGATGTTACCGCATAGGGCTGTGGTCATACGCCCCTTACCTTTTTACAAGGATGCCAGTAAACCCGGTTCTTCTGGAGATGGGATGTCTCTGGGGTCCCGTTGTTACATGCTGCTATGCATGTGTAGTATACATCATGAGAGCTCACGTTGAGCACGCAATTGACAATCTGACGCCACACAGTCCAGTAGATCTGCCAACATGAAACACCGACCCCAGTGATGTACGTGATCAACACTGGGGAGAGAACAGGCGATGAACCTTTTCACATCCTGCACGACTTGCCCTAGGTGGACCGCTGTCATACATGCGTCAAATGAGGATTTGCAATGCATAGCCTTCTGTCTGCAGGACAGGGCCTGTAGGGATGTAATGACCTTACGGAGTTCACTCGACAATGATTTCCGTTCAGCGTTCTCTGTCCTCCGTCTTCTGTTCTCCATATTCCAATATGTAGGGACAGTTCGGCTTGCCATTCAGAGTGGCCCTTGCCCAGTGGTAAGCATAAAGGGAAAATGGATATCCCGGAATGACTCGTAGGGAAGGTCCTTTGTGTACTCTACAGACAAGAATAGTATAGTGCTGTATAATAAACACTCGCATTTGATTTGCTGGACCAAAACCGCGGGTGTGAACCACGGTATCTGGTGGGTCCCGGTTATTCAGGAGAGACTGTTTTTTTCCCGGTAAACCCCTGAGTGCCACCCCAGACCGTTATCAGAGTCAAATTACGGAGTACGGAGTATTAAATCATCGAGCCGGGTTGTTGAGACCCGGGTAGAGAGATAAGTGTCTACGATCCAGGATGGTTGTACGAGCCCCTGCGCCACGAACAGCTTATTCCTTATCCTGTAGCCAATCCAGATCTGCCTGTCGACACCTGTAGGTGATACGCATCAGTCAAGATCCTAAGCATAATCTGATGTTTTTCCTCTTTTCTTTCTTTCTTCTCTTTCTTTTCTTTTTCTTTCGTTTTCCACTGTCAACCGATCGACGAAGCAGCACTTGTGGATCGGACCCTAGTTTTGGCCCCCTTTCCTACCAAGTCACTAGCTACCGGGATTAGTTATGTGCTTAGGCCCTTTCTGTTTGAGTCTATTGCCTATTCAAAAAGTACATACGGTTGCACAAAAGGTCAGCCTCCGCTTCTCCGTTCACCGTATCAAGGAACCGTGCCGCTGGAGCCATGAGTGGGCCCACGGGAGATTGCCCATTCCCAGTTGTCACCTCGTGGTTTCATGACTACATATTTAGCGAGTACTGTTGTAACACCTTCAAACGGCAACTATATTCTAGGATCGAGTGAGAGAAAAGACTGGGTCCTGGTGTCTCACATATCACGGTTTCACAACCTTGCAAGTACAGTAGACCCCCTGGCCCTAACTACCCACTAAGTGGTTCACCAGAAACAGACAACGCCACACGGGAATTGAGTGGGGAGCTTCTAGAAAAAATCCTAGTTTTTCCATTGGATTTCCGGTTGGGGCTATTATTCATCCGCACTAAAGTCCATCGCAATTATTCCTACGTCAGATCATGTGGATACTCAGCCTCCTGTTCATGGCAGGGATGCTCGATGGGGCTGTTAGCACTGCACTAAAGTAAATTAGTCCTACTGTGACGGTTGTTGGGGGAAATCCATTTCTGCTATAAGAACGTGCTCCTCTTTCCCCATCCGTCTTGTTTCTGCTCTGCAAACTCTACTCAACTCAAGTCTACTTCGACTCTACTACCAAGCTTCGAGCATTCACGCCTTCCGCCTTCAACGACCCAACAACCCAACCACACTACCACTACACTACACCCATCACAAGATGCCTTCTGTCGGCTCCTCGCAATTCCCTCCCTGCCCTGGGCCTCCGCCCAAGGGCCCTCTCCCTCCTCTGCCGAAATAACCCGGCCTCTCCAAAATGACCGTGATGACTCTGGCGCAGTCCCTCGACTGCGCTCACGACCTGGGAGGCTTTTCCTCGGCATGGATATGAAATGATCTCGAATTCGACCTGCGTTCGGCTCTTGACGATGCTCCTCGACTCCGCCTACACTGCCATTCTAATACACACCTTCTACGCACCCTTTTTCGACCTTACTGGACACTCCATACCTCGAGTCCTACAATAAGGAACAAAACCTGCTAGCTTCCCACCGCCTGCATCCCGCACCTTCAAAGTGCAGTGCGGTGCGCGACACGAAGCAAGCTCGTTTTGAAGACAGGGAATAATTTGCATTCTTCTTCTGGGGGCCCCTGCCGGCACTACAAGGCTCCCCTGCCCTTTGCATTAGCCACTTCATCATTCTCAACGTTTTGCTTTTCGCGGATTCCGCGTTTGACCTTTCGACCGTTCTTTCTTGTGCGGGGTCCCAATCTATGTGATCTCACCATCGGTGGTATCCACGTGCGGAGAAATACCCATTTACACCAATCGCATCCGCTGTCCGCAGCTTCCTGCAGCTGCAGGCCCGGCCACCCTACCTGCGCTCAGATTGGTGGGTCATATTCAGATCCGGTTTACACTTGAATCCATCTCCCGCACCTCTTTCTCTACTTTGACCTTGCATGTCGTTGTGGCTGGTTACCTCGACTTCCAATCTCTTCTAATCATCCCGGTCGAGGGGCTTTTCTTCCTTTTTTTTTCCTTTATTTTCTCTCTTTCATTTGTTTTCAGCATGCATTTCGGCCCAATCCGAATTAACGGCCTGTACAATAGACTTAATATACCCCAGCAACAAGCAATCTGACTTATCCACTTATCCAATGTCGTGCATAATCTCTAAACCTACCCAGACATTTTTAAAACTGGGCTACCTTCGTACAAAGATGAAACATCACCCGCCCGCTCGGTTCACCAGCACCCGTCACCGTACATCTATGCCAACGTCGTAGGGATACAAGGAAATAACCGGTTGACAAAGACGTCAAACGGGGAGCCGGGACAGCACGGGCCGTAGAAAGGTCGACGGCACCCTGGTTGTGGATCTTAGATGCGACTCTTATCGAAATGCCCCTCAATCAGCAACAAGGAGCTGGTGCTATTGTGCCGAGTCCAGGACTAGATATGACGCATTTCCCTGCCCGTTCCATCCGCCTGCATGACGAAATCACGCGATAATATCGGAAACATAGCCCCACTGACAAGGACAAGATACGGCGTTGTCCGAGCGTGAGCTGGGAACTGGAGTGGACTGGTCGCCTAGGGCAGTAAATCTGTATCCGAGCTGGCCGTTGATCCACTTCTGGGCGTCACCATCCTTGCTAACGGTCAGATCAGATCAGAATAGAATTGGCTGGACTATTAGCTCTGGGATGCTGACTGGTTTTCTCGGGCAAAACTGGGTCTGCGGGATCGGTGCTTTGACGTGGTTTACTAGTAAGTTGTAGTACAGTTTTCAGGTACTCAGCTGAAGGGGCTCTTGCGTAGCTTTGGAGCAATGCTGGTGAAGTCATTGCCCCTATCGCGGCTCGAGTCTGCAGGGGATGTGCACGGTGCACTTTGAGATGTCTGCATGTGAGTCATGGGTACAAGGGAAGTTATGAATCAAAAATTGGGTGTCTCAGATAGAATACGAGGAAAGACGAGTTCGTCAAACTCTCGACCTGCACGGGTACATGGGCAGGTCGAGATTGAGGTATAAGGTTGAAGTCCTCTCTCAATTCTATCTTGGAATGCTATATTGCCTACCTATGTAGGTACCTTACCTATCCCTAGCGGTTGTCTTGTAACCATCAATCTCAAAGTAGAGCCAGCTTCTTAACTCCCGAGTCAACGAGAATAGAGCTACTACGCCAGTCACGGAAATTTGTTCCATCCACCAACGAGCCTCCACAGAATGTCAAATATACTTTCTCCAAATATACATTTCCCAGAGGGCCCTGCCAAAAAAGCCCCTAGTGAACTTACTCGGAGTAAATCCGTGAGTACAAGGAACATGGGCGTTGCAGATCTCGTATAGATTGTGTAAACACACGTGATTCGTCCGCCCAACTCGCCCGCGGCTATCCTTCTTTCTCTACGCGCAAACCACAATGGTCCTACAACTACATGTGTGGGGGCCGGCCTTTACCCTACCCTCAATCGATGCGCAATGTCTCGCCGCTATCGCATATTGCTCTCTGGTCCTTCCCAAGGACTCTTGGGAGTTGGTCGCCAGCAGCGATCCCTCCGTCTCCCCTGCCGGTGAGTGACGTGATGCTCAGCATCCAGGCGGCCGAAGCTAGGAAAATATTGCCTCAAAAAAGAACGACATGGCTAATTCGGTTATTCATCGCGGATCAGGTGAGCTGCCCGCTCTTCAGAACGGTTCGGCCTGGGTGAGCCGCTTCCGCAATATCGTGGATTATCTCCGCCAGTACTCGGACGGCGCGTGGGATCTCGATTGGCAGCTCGATGAGTCAAATCGGGCTGATAATACCGCGTAAGTGCAAGCCACCGGCTTCAGCGTCAAAATAGATGTAAGCTAACCTTTGCGCCCGCGTTTCTAGGTTCGCCTCCTTCGTTGAATCTCGTGGCCAGTCCCTCATCGACCTTTCTCTGTACGTCAGCAGCCAGAACTATTACAACAACACTTCGCCCGCCTACGGTGGCCTCCTCCAATGGCCGAACCAATGGATTCTCCCGCCGAAGCTACATGGCGCCGCCAAAGCCCGTACCGAACATCTGGGTCTGTCGTCGCTGGACTTGCAGGCAATGGAAGAACACCGGCAGCGCGAGCACTCTGCCGCCGTGGCCGCCGGGAAGATCCCAAAGAATCTCATCCAGCGGCCGCGTGATACCGTGTCGAATCTGCTCGGCCGTAGCTCCTCGCAGAACCACTTCCGGCTGGAGGCCTTGACGGCTGATTTCTTCGAGCCGCTGGAGGCCATGCTGGGCCAAAAGACCTACCTGCTTTCCTCGAAGGAAGAAGATCTACCGTCCAGTCTGGACTGCATTGCGCTAGGCTATCTTTCTCTGGCGCTGGTGCCCGAGCTCTCCTTCCCTTGGCTGCGGGACGCCATGCGCGCCAAAGCCCCGCTTCTCTCGGCGTACACAGAGCGCCTGCGACGACGCTGTTTCGGCGATGTACCGGTGGAAGTCGCGCATGCATTTTCGCCGCAGTCCGCTCCGCCATCTCCGCTGCCCTGGCGCGCACCCGAGCGCATCTCCGTCGTCACTGTCGGCAGCACCCTCCTCGCTACATTGGCGGACTCTACCCCGTTTCTGAGTGAGATCCGCAGGAATAACCGCCTGAAGCAAGCGGCAGAAGACTCAGACTTATCGTCCATTGAAAAGAGAGCTGTCTCGATGCATGTCGATTCCAGCAAGAAGGATATGTATGTGTCCATCGCGGCGGCGGTGGGTGGTGTCGCCGCCCTGGTAGGCTACATGTTGCATGTAGGTTTGATTGGAAATCAGGAGCAGGAAGTTGAGGAAGAAGTGGAGGAATTCCCGGATTTTGAAGCTCTTTCAGCAAGCAATTTCCTCGGGTTATAACAGACACACATCATGAAGCAACTGCTACTGGCACCGTAGCTATATCTGTGCGATGCATTTACTATTTCGAAGCGAGCCAAAAACTGTACGATAGATCAATCCATTTCCTACTCTGAACAACTCCTATATGCAAGGCGAAAAACAACACATGAAAAGATGCTAATTCGTAAATTGACGCTGAAGAGATTCGAACCATCGATCTTGCAGTCTCGTAGAAAATACCCAAAATCGGTTGTGTCAAAGCCGTCAATATCAGTTTCTGAATAGCTTCACTACATCCCAATCTGCCCTGCCCTTTCACCACTCCCACGCCTTCATTTCTCTTCTATATTCTCTAGGAAAAATAATACCCTTATAAATTGCACCTTCTACAGTAGTATACAAAATTACAAGTTCCCACGATAAGTGGAAGATGGTGTAGGAAGGGGCTAGTAGCCGAACTAAGTCAAGCCTTCTCATTTATATGTTACTTATGGGAGACACCTTGCGTGGGCGCCTCCTTGTGGTCGAGTGGTAACGACCGTCATGGCTACGACTTTGATCAGAGTGTTTCGGTGCATCACGATCTACCGCATACCACAACCGTACCAGGGCTTCGGCCTCTGACTACGGCGAGACCGTGGCTCCGGTAGTGGACGAATGCATGCTGTGCACTTGGGGCAAAATCGGGGGTAATTTTTTTTCTTTTTCATTATCAATCAACCTATACTGAATACTTCTACAATGTCTGCTCGAACAAACCGGACATCACATCGACCGTTCCTCATCATTAAATGTCCACGTCTTCGTCCCTTCTTTAGAAAACTGCGCCGAGACCCAGTTCACGCCTGGTCCCTCTGCAAAACTTTCCTCCATTTCAATGCCCCATCGTAACCCTCCATCCTCGTCCACGAACCAGCCCAGTCGTGTTCGTAGATGCTTGTAGTCATCTGGTCTTAGCCGTCCGGCTTGGATCTCCCGCACGACTTGGAGTAGGTTGGCACTTCCGGCTATTAGGACGAGAACGTCGCCTAGAGATTCCACGTCCCGTACTAGGCTTCCAAAGTATCGCTTTTGTAGCACTGCTACTACGCCGGTTGTGATTATTAGCCAGCCCATTATCCCGATGCTGAGATACACGGCGACAGCGTTCATTTGGAGGAGTTCCACGCGTTGGGTGACGTGCGCAAGGACTGTGCGGTTTGTGTGGGAGATTGGATGTTTGACGTCTTGGTAGGCTGATGCTTTGGTGCCCGGGAGGTAACCATTCTCGCGTTCGAGAACAGGACCCAAGGAGTCCGGTAGACTTGCATTGATTACTTGGTAGCCCCAGCCGCCGGTTTCCAAAGAGATGTTGTTGCTGACGTAGTGCTGGAAGAATGTTGTGAATGCTTTTTCCGCCAGACGTTGGTAGGTAGTCATGTTGAGAAGCGCTTTTGGATCTTTGTCGGCCATGGAGTACATGGCGTAGGTCATGAAGTCCATGTTCAGGCCGTTGATCTCGTCGCGGATATTGTAGGTGTTGTCGTTTAGGTCTTCATTGACATACCCCCCGACATGCGACGCGCCTCCAAGGTTCAGTGTGTCTGCCGCGGTCAACATTGCTGCCATGAAGAGTCGACCGAGGCTGATTTTGAAAGAAAAGACCGTTAGAAAGGGCTTTGACTTCTTGGTAATCGGACAGACTATTTAACACTTACCTGACAGTGACATTATAGTTGACCATGTAGGTTTCCCGACTGAACTGGGTCTTATTGTGAGGCAGAAAGTTGTCCGAAAAGGCATCAGTGAGCACCTTTGGTTTGCTGGTGATGTTGAAGCTCTGGATTTTTCCATTTGCAGGATTGACAGTGATGTCTGCATCTGCCGATTCCACCACCGGCTTACAGTTCAGCATCGACAACGATGGCGGAGTGGGAAACAGCATATCGATATCAAGTTCGTTCTGGGTGGCGCGGTAAATGTTGTTCTTGATTCCAGTCACGGCATTTCCGTATATCCACTTAGCAGTGAAATTTTGCCCCCAATTACGAGTTGTCCATGTTGCCGGGTTGGTCTGAGGGGACCAATATCCAACGGCAACGCTTCCGTCCCAGTCGCTGCTAGTTCCATTTGCACAGCAAACAATACTAGAGGGATTGACAAATACGGTCGTACAACCAGGGCAAGACGCCTCGACGGTGTAGTCATATTGGTCGAATGGAGTTATCACGCTGGGTTGGTTAGCGTATACCCCGGTTGTACCCAACCGATAACCACTCTGAAGGTAGCTTTCTTGATCGTCTCGAGGGATAGTACTTGTGTTCCACGTGGTGTGGTTGCTCAGATCTTGTGGCGTCAACCAGTTCGAGATGTTGGTCAAGGCATGGAGAGGGTACTCGCTGCATTCAATGCGGCCTCGAATAGCAGGCGTTGTGAATGAGACGTTGGATGGAGCTCCACCGACGCTGAGATCGGAATCAACAAGATCATGGGGCAAATCAAGAGAGTTGAGATTGTCCATACCAACTGGCACAAAGCTCCATCCATCTTGGCTCCACGCAGGCTGTGACCCGTTCAATGCCAGCTGAATTGTAGCAGTGTACATCCAATGAGTGGACATGTTGGAGAAAAGACCCTGGAGTACTACTGCGGTGTAGTCATTTGAAGTGTCGGGATAGAGCGCTTGTTGTGTAGGGAAAACAAATGGAATGTCACGGATCTCGATTGAGCGGTTGAACGTGATGGGTCGGGAGACGACTCCTGGCCCTCGGTCAAAAAGAGCCGACATGGAGGTGGTGACTAGCGAGAAGGCGTGAGCTTCGAGGTCGTAATGATAGTAGACAGCCATAACTTACAAACAGGAGAAAGCGAACTGCCCAGTGTGAGGAGCGAAAGAAGCCAGTGTTTATTGAATGCAGCTTTGATACAAGCCCACATCCAAAACGAGGATCGGTACGATAAACCAACACCCCGAGAGATTGGTGGATGGCCCCTGGACATAGCGACAAACGGCTGTAGGCGGCGAAAGTCGTCGTCAAGAGCACTCCACCACAGGCCAATCCCCGTTGCAACAATAGTTGGAATCATAGAGAACGGTGCCACTGATGACACGCCATTGCTGAGAAAGGAGAGCTTAACTTCATAGACGAACGCCTTCTGATACAGACCGGAGGTCTCGGCGAAATGATAAAGCACAGAAATACCAGCAACCACTGCCGCCAGAACTGCAACCAGGGCAGAAAGAGCCGGCAAGCGGAGTGACTTTGGTGTCCCATTCTCTGACTGAGCCGAGATGTGGCTCATTGGACCGTCGGGGTTGACTCGAGTCAACCCTTGAGAGTCTGTATAGAACTGAACTCCATCCAAGCTTTCGTGTAACTCCTTCTCCGATGGTTGTCTGAAGGCCTGGAAATTATATTGCGTTCGAGGATTATGTGTCATCAGGCAGGATACTCCCAGAGTGGACGCCGGATCTTCTTTCAGGTTCAATGGCCTGCGTGATAATCGAGAGAACCACCAGACACCGAGCACAAGAAAAAGAGACAGCGCAAACAGAATTCCCAAGGCAATTGCAGCGCCAGCTTGCACTATTACTCTGGTCTCAATGTCGCGTACTTTGCCTTGTATTTTGGTCTGCTGTGAAGCACCTTGATGGGTCAAAGCTGCCTGGACCACCTCACCGAAGTATCTTTGCTTTGCTTTAGCGGCAGAAGTGACCCAATCGGGATCCCTGAGCAATTCAGTCATATTGTAATCGTAAAGAGCACCAAGAAGAACGGATGGCCCGCCTAACATGGCGGTGCCCGACCATAGGATCGATATCATGTAAGTCGGCCAGTTTGAATCGAGTGTCAGGTCACGGAACACAGTCGTATTTAAGAGCGTGTCGGGGATCGAGACTTTGCTTTGTTCGAATTCTGTTTCGTTGAACGAGATGTCCGGCTCAGCACCCGTGAGCGAAATGGACATCGTGACATTTGCCATGTAATACTGCGTATCACACATCTGAGCTGTGTAACTAGCTCCTTCTACCTTCCACGCTTCGGTCACGAACAAGATCTCTTTGCCATCACATTCAGCCGTACGGTTGGAGCTGGACTGTGCAGTACCACCAGTAAGTAGTGAGCTGTCCGCGTAGTAGAAAGTCGAAGCATCAGACCAGCTTCCGCCTCCCATGTCGAAAAGGGTCTTGTCAGATGACATGCCGTACTTGCAACCATTGGGAGCCGTCCAAGTTATGGATACAGCATCGACCGGTGCATATTTGAGCCCATCATTCCAATATTGGTCCTTTCCCGTGACCTCACGATCTACCGACATTTGGGTACAGTCCAGTTCAGTTTTGAACATCGTGGTCTCTGCTTCCCATGTCTGAGAAGAGGACGATGGCAATGAGCTAATGGCGGTGCTTTGCATGTCGGAAGGCCAAATTGGGAGGATGGTATATTGATCCGTAATCCATGGCGAAGTCGATACATTTTGCAGCAAGTTGGCGAGCGCGCGGAAATTTGTCGTGCGATCTGCACCAATAGGCAGAGATGACTGGGTGACGGGTGCAAGTCGAAGAAAGCTCGTCGACTTGGGTACAACCACTTCGTCGGAGAACAGATAAGCAGAGGACAATGGCGAAATGGCCAAGAAGCCAATAATGTTGAGTATTGCTGCGCAGATTAAAGCCCAGCTCCGCGAACCATTCTTCTTCTTGGCAAAGCCATCGTATAAAGCATTCCACCAAGCTCCCGGCGCCTTGAGGATACTGGTCGATGCCTCTGCTCCACCTGGTCGTGCCAGTAGAGCAAAAGGCTCAGTGCGTTTGATGTCTTCAAACAGCACGGCTGTCATTTGAACGTATATAACGGCAACCATGGTTGGGGTATAGCGCCAGCCAAATAGAAGGGCGGAGGAGCCATCATCTGGGCCAAGTCCATAGTTTGTTGAAGATTTCCACCACAGTAAGAATGTGACCAAACAGAGTACAAGGCTGATCGCACTCAGCACAGCCAAATAGACATGTTTAAATGTATAAGGTATCCAGCTGGCTGCCCAAGCAGCCGCTGAATTCCCATGATTTCCTACACCATTCGAGCGCTGGGCATATCGAGTGATGCTGTCGGGGCTGGAATTATTGGACGCGCTGCTTCCAGATCGTGAAAGTGAGCGACTGGGTCTAATAAACTTTTGGAAATAAGGCTTGTTTCCGAGGACAGTGCGAGCTTCGTCTGAACTATATTGTCTCAATGACATGGTAACCAGCAACAGACACTGGTGGACGGTATAGCTCGCTGTAATATGATATAGAGCGAGGAATGATAATAGGAAACAGGGTAAGCGCAACACTCGTTATGTTTATAATACTCCGTGATATAGCGGTATCTCGCTTTAGCGCCTCCAGGGTCCAGGGATCAGATGCAGGGCGGCCGGTCATGACACCACCGTCGTTCCTAGTTGGGAGGAGTCATGGTCGATGCCCAATGAGGGACATCCTTTAGACGCAGGCAAATTTTAGTCAATGCAAACACTCAATCAACAGCGGTTAAGATGCAATGAAGGGCCTAGCCTGCCTTTGGTGTGTCCGGTCCCATTTTTTAGGGATCAATTGGTTTGCCATTCATTCCCCAACAGCTGCGACAGTCCAGTAGTAACACACACAGCCCCTTTTAATTCTCCTTAGGGAAAAGTAGTTGCGGACTGGAATAAGATAGGCAGTTCTTCCCCGCCCATGCTGAGCGAAACAAGCGCAACGACGAGTGATGTATAGCGGGGGTTTGGCCTCTCACAAACGGGCAATTAGCGCCCAGGTGAAGATCCGGCAGTTGAGCATATTGTGATATGGCGTAGCGCCAAAATCGGCGTTCCAACTCGTGCAGCTGGCCAAACAGCGGGCGCGTCCACCAGACGCTGTCGAATGAGGAAAGATAGCGCTGGCGAGGCTGTTCCAACGGCGTGATACGGGCCGCAGCCTTGGGTAATTCACACGACTAAGTAAGTCCATGAAAGCCGCCAATTTATAAAAAAGGCCCCAACGCCTTTGTTGGAGAATTCTGTATTTCTTAGCTTTCCCAGTCTCTTGCTTTCTCTCTCCTCCTGCAACCAACTTTCCACACGACTGCAAACTAGGTGCTTCGTCTAAGAAGGAGAAGCTCAGCTGGATTGATGTCGGTCCACAGGCTGCTCTCGGTACAACAATTTTAGTCTCAGTTAGTTCCATTGGTTTGCTTTTCCTTGAACGACAGGGGTAAGCCGATGGGCCTGATCAAATACCCAGGTCAGCTTGCGATCGCAGAATGATGAAATTTTGACTGAATATTGTGAAGAGGACCTCGAATGCCAATCAGAGTTAATAATGTTCAGACCTGCATTACAGTGGTATTGGATTTTTGAAGCGGATGTCTGAACCTCCTCCGGCTTTCAAGACTGTCATCTCCGAGCAACACCCAAGGTGATGCACCCATTCACTTGAGTATAACATGCCATGCTTTACCTCCAGGGCTACCCCAGGTCCTGAAGCTCTTACCATACCCTGCAGGGTTCTACATCCAATGAGGATGTGCTTCGAGATAATCATCCATTGCTAACAAGGCCGACTGACCATTTTTTTGGAATACCTAGGTACGAGAGGCATATTACATGAAAAAGATTTGATATTAACAGACAAAATCAAGTGGTATATATACACAGAATCGTAAAGAGGAACACAACTCATGATCACGAAGGTATGTACGCGCTCCCTGGGAACAAACATGGAAACAGATCCATCCAAGCGCGGCTGAAGATGGAATGACGATGGCCAGGATATGATATGACCAAGCCATCTTGAGGTTGAAATCGTTGGCGCAAAAAAAAGGATAGAAGTGATCACGCTGACGTCTGAGCAGCATCGAAGATTTACTCGGCATAGTCGAGGGTAACGACCAGACGGACCGGGCCATCAGGCTGGGACACGGCGAGGGAGGGGTTGCCCTGGTCGGCGGAGGTGTAGGCCTGGAGCAGGCCAACAAGACCCTTGCCGATGTAGGAGCAGCTCTCACCCAGGTGGTTGCAGATCTTCATGCCCTGAATGTCCAGGCCGTTGAGCTCAGCGATGATGCAGGAAACATCCCAGCCGGAGGAACCACCGTTCTTCTCGCTGCTCATATCGAATTCACCCCAGGTAGCGGCATACTGTCCGAAGTTGGTGGTGGGAATGTCTTCACCAGGAGCAGCAGCCCAGCCACCCTGGGAGTTGTCGTCGACAGCGACATACTTCACTTCGCCCTTCTCCAGAGTGAACCGAAGAGCAGCGTTGGGCTTCCAGAAGCCGTCCATCTTGCCGTTGGGGCCATAGGTGTTCCAGAAGAGAACGGTCCAGGGCTCAGTGTCGCTGCCCTCGAAACGCATGACGTGCTTGTACTGGTTGGCGTTGGCCTCGTCGACCTCGATGATGTTGCTGCCCCAGGGAATGCCGACATTGCCGACATAGTCCCAGTCTAGGAAACCGGTCTTTTTGCCCTTGGTCTGACCACCGAATCCATCGCGGGAGAATGAGCCACTAGAAGGGGTCTCGAACCAGTCACCGCCGGCGGGGGACGAGGTAGGAACGGGAGTGACGGTGGACTCGACTTGGCTTGGAGTGGCAGTGAATTCGGGAGCGGCGGTGGTGGTTGAAGGGATGACAATGGAGGTGGTGGACGAGGAAGAAGACTCAGAGGCGACTTCACCAGACCAGTCGTTGATCCAGCTCTCGAGAACACCGTTGATAGTGGCGTACACCTCATCGCCGACGCCACGATCCTCGATCTTAGGAGCATCGGTGGTAGCGGGAGCCTCGACATCAACTGCAACCTTGGCGGGAGCATCAACGTCGATTGCGACCTTGGGGTGGGCGTGACGGCGCTCGTGGCCGTGAAGACGGGCGACGGCGGTGCTTGCGGTCAAGACCGAAGCCAAAAGGAAGGAGTTCTTGAAGTGCATTTTTTCTAAAAGGAAAGATTTTGAAAGAGTGACAGAGCGGATAAACGCTCGAAGCAGAATTCACAAAAGAGTGTGTGTGGATTGAAGGACGAAGAAGGAGAGTGGAATCCCTTAATATGAAAACGAAAATGGGAGGTGGGAGCAAGGCATCAGTGTGGATACAATAGGAAACCTGGATCAGGGGCTACCACGTCCTCATTGGCTTTTGCCAAGTGGTTCCTGATCCCACCGGTGCCACTGTTGATTACTATTGGTGAATCTATCGATTCTGACCCTTGGGCCGAGACCATTTTCTGCTTGTTTACTCCGTTGGTAATTTATCTAGTTTGACCGGGATACATAATTAAGGTATTAAGGTACTTAGTTGACCCTGCTAAAATGCAGGCTAGATCAGGTTCCCCGGCCCTGTACCTGCATATACACCTTGTCCCCTGTTCATAGCCAGGCACTTGACTAGAGGAGATATCCCTGTACTATATGTAATTCACTGCCAAACACGTGTTCATCGGAATGTGTCTGGAGAATGTTTGTCTGGCACATTCCTAGGTTCTATACGGGACGCACTTGATACCATCAATACACACAAAACAACTTACAAGCCACGACAATCTCGCCCTTTCCCCACACAGACCAATCGGACCATCTATATCCATCGCTGAGCCCTATCTTACGTGTCTTGAGCATACCCCTTTTGAGAAGGTCTCACTGCCAGACTCGAGATCTCGCGTCACCACTCGATGTGTACCCTAACAACACATTGTCAATTAGGTGCCCAACCAAACTTCCTTCCGACTTCTTCGACTCCTCAATGCCGACAACTCATTGACAACAATTTCAACCGATAGTCTGGGCCGCAGACGATCGCCACCCAACGGCAACGATTTGCGTCGATGCTCCATCCCTGACCGGCAGATGGAGCCCCTAGAGTGCTAGGGCCGCCGTAAGGTACCAGGTTCGGCCGCTTCAGAATTTCTGACTCCACCGCGTCTGATGCCTCTCCTCCACTTGGGACTGGACTCTTGCAGACAATGCAGATAGCGCCAACGTATTATTTCGTACATACAGTCTTACAGTCTGTACTCCATCGTAGCAGTGGCGTTGTACATACACTGTCATTATGGGCGTTGCCTGGATCCTCTTCGAAACGCCGAAAATCCGAGAACTTTAACGGTGCTTGGCCCGCTTCTCCTGTAATGAACTAGCAAGGATCTGTGGTATCGAATATTCCAGGCATGGGTACCTCGGTACTTATGTCACTTGATATAACCATTATAGCTTTATTATAACTGCGATATACTCCACTCTTGTTCAGGCTTCACTATGGACTCTGCGTAGGGTCGCCGACTTCAATGCACTTGGAAACCTTGACTTACCGCGCGTAAGGGGGCCTCTGCGCAGAGTCGTTCCTTGGTTCAACCTACGATCTACACGGCTCCACGCGCCATTCTGAAACCACGATATCTAGTTATAATTATCTCAACATCGACTGGACATTGCGGGGAATCATTCTACTGCGTATGTAGTTCCTTCTTGGTCTGTTCTGCTTATGGATTATGCTCGAGACAGCCGAGCGCCGCGACAATAATCAGTGGAGACGTTACTATTTGCGGACACGGATGACTCTTCACTGCCCCCCGTCCAAGCTCGGAAGTAAACAAACGATCGGATCAACGTATGTACTCCATAGATACGACAGTGAATACCGGATCAGGGCTTCCGCAGGTCCACGCCGCCCTCGAACGTGACGCCACCAGCCTCCGCATCCAGCTTCACGCTCTCATCCAGCCCACAAGCCCGGAATAGTGCCTGCGGCGTCAACTCCTTATCCAGACCCGGCAAGCCAAGCTGTTTCAGTCTCTCCAGTCCCTCCCGCATCGCAGTGAGAGCAGGTCCAATCGTGGCAAATGGGAAGATGATAATCCGGAATCCCATCTCCCGAGCTTCCGCTGCCGAGATGGACGGCGTAGCCCCGTGCTCAACCATATTCAGCAGCAACGGCCACGGTGCAAGGTCCTGCACCACCTGCTTGGCCATCTCGCGCGACGAAACCCCCTCCAGGAATCCCACGTCCGCGCCAGCATCGCGCGCTGCCCGCAGCCGTGCCAGCGCCTCCTCGTACCCGTGGCCTTGCAGGGAATCCGTGCGTGCAATCACCACGATGTCACTACCAATTCGCTGACGCGCTTGCACGGCGGCCCGAATTCGGGACGTGTACGTCTCTGTGTCCACCAGCAATTTGCCCGCTAGGTGTCCACACCGCTTCGTTTGCACTTGGTCCTCGATGTGGAAGCCGGCTACGCCGGATCGGGCGTATTGTTCAGTTGTGCGGGCGACCATGATCGGGCCGCCGTAGCCAGTGTCTGCATCGCAGATTAGCGGTGTGGATGGGGACAGGTTCGCTAGCATCTCTGCGTTGGCGCGCATGTCGTTCAAAGTGCAGATGCCCAGATCTGCCTGACCGTGGACGGAGGCTGCGGTGCCAGCGCCGGTCTTTCGGATTATTAGTCTATGGTTACCGTCGCACAGAAGAAATACTTACCATGTACAGGGCATCAAATCCTGCCGCAATTGCCAGGCGGGCCGAGAGGCCATCATACACACCGGGGGCGATAACAAAGCCATTGGGATCCTTGAGGATCTGGCGCAAACTGGTTGCAGCCGAGGCGAGAGGCATTTTATCGATACCGAGAACGGATACTAAGTTAGGTCAAAGTTTAAAGTGCCGAGGAGCAGTATCGACAACCTCGGAAAGATGAAGTGAAGTACGCCAGCTAGAACGGCTTGGGACCTTGCGTTTTATATCCTCTGATTTCCATGTGTGTCACTCCCAAGCTTTTTTCTTCTTCACATTCCCACCAATGAGCCCTTGTCGTCGGCCATGATGCGCACTCTCCACCCGCCGATACCGGGGCTTGCTTATGTCACCGCTCTTCACTCGGTCTTTTCTCGCTGGAGTTCCGCTAGATCGTAGTCATGCATTTATAAGCTGGAAGATAAGTTATTGTGCAATCATAGTTGAGGGTTTTTTCGGCGTTGAGTCCATATGCCGAGCTTAGGCGGTTCGGATATATAAACCGCGGGGTTGCAAGGACCTTGAGGCAGCTTCCACAAACCTGTTCATCCCGAAATGGAACCATTGCCCGTACCGTAGAACAAGACGAATGTAGAAGATGTATCAGATACATCTTCATTTGATAACTGTTAGTACTGGCCACACCACCTCGGTAGCTCGGTAGCTGAAGTTGTAGAACTATCAATGCTTTCCTGAGACCGAAAACTGTAAACTCCAGAACCGGGAACTATATCAAAATCATCCCGCTCAATTATTTGGCCTTCCTTAACCTATTAATAAAGCCATTCAATTGCATTAAGTGGCATGCAAAGCATATACGAAGAAGACAGTGGCAAATCTATACAAGATCCCAAAAAGGCAAAGCGGGTCAACTCAAGAGCGTGAAGATCGTCTTAGTCAGCACTTCCAGAACCGTGGAACTCGCAGCTCGACATTTCTATCGCGAAGTCGCCTTTTCTCTTGGAATGTCCTCGAATTTCGCCTAGAGTGCAGCCCCCTCTCATCCTTCTTTCGCCATGGTCCTCAGGACCGGCACTCCCGTCGTCCAAGAATATGCACCCCCGCCAACCCTAAGTACCGACCAGAAAGTTACCCGCGAGCGCCAACTCTACCGAATCCCTCGCCCTCAAGGTTATCGCGTATCATGGCACGCCAATCCCGCCGTCGAGGGCCACCATTTCGGCCAGTCGCACCCGATGAAGCCGTGGCGCCTCACTCTGACCAAACAGCTGGTCATGGCCTACGGCATGCACCACGCCATGGACCTGTACTTGGCGCGCGCGGCTACTTACGAAGAAATGGCCGAGTTCCATGAAACCGACTACCTCGACTTCCTACAGCAGGTTGTACCCGATGACATTGATCGCGCGGAACAGAATGACAACGTGGCGCGGTTCAATTTCGGTGACGACTGCCCCATCTTCGACGGGCTGTACAACTACTGCTCGCTATATGCAGGTGGCACGGTCGACGCTGCGCGCAAGCTCTGCAACAATCAATCCGATATCGCAATTAACTGGTCCGGTGGCCTACATCACGCAAAAAAGTCCGAGGCTAGCGGGTTCTGCTATGTCAACGATATCGTCCTAGGCGTTTTGCAGCTGCTGCGGCACCATCCGCGCGTAATGTACATTGATATCGATGTGCATCACGGCGACGGCGTCGAACAGGCATTCTGGTCCACCGACCGTGTGCTGACTGTCTCCTTCCACAAATACGACAAAGACAACTTCTTCCCTGGCACCGGCTCCGCCAACGACACCGGCCCCACGCATCCACTCAATCCAGGCGCCCACCACGCCATCAACGTCCCGCTCAACGACGGCATCGACGATACCTCCTACATCAGTTTATTCGAGGAAGTCGTCGGTGCCTGCGTCAACACCTACCGACCCGGCGCGATCGTCCTCCAGTGCGGCGCAGACAGTCTAGGCTGCGATCGACTCGGCTGCTTCAATCTCAACGTCAGCGCCCACGGCGCCTGCGTCGCCTTCGTCAAGAAATTCAAGCTCCCCTTACTCGTTGTTGGTGGTGGTGGCTACACCCCACGCAACGTTTCCCGCGCCTGGGCGCACGAAACCTCCATTCTCCTCGAGGCAGAAAACGTCATCGACCCTAAGATTCCGCAATCCGTCACCTTCCGTAACCACTTCGGTCCCGACTACTCGCTCTTCCCACCCTTGTCGGTGATCCGTCAACTCGAGAATAAAAACTCCCGCCAGTACCTCGAGCGCCTTGTCCAGGGCGTCCACGAGCAACTTCGCTATATCAAGGGCGCCCCTAGCGTGCAAATGAGCTTCATCCCACCGGATATTTTAGGTCTGCGCGAGGACACCGAGAAAGAAATCGAGGAGGAGACTGCCATGATGGAGGAAGAGCGTGAAGAATGCGAGGGCGGTGGCTTGGCTGCTGTGAGTCGCGCTACCAGCATCGCCGGCTCGGCCGGTGGTATCCCGCGGACGAATCGGCGACGCGAACTTGAACGGGGGGCGGGAAATAAGGGAGAATTATACTCATGATGAACTTGGGTTTTGATTGGGTTGTTCCATAGTACTCGGTGTTCTGGATCTGGGTGATTGCTGGCGTTTGGGAAGGTTTTTAGCATTTACGATTTCTGGGCGAGTTTAGTGGTGTCTTGTGCATTATTGTGATATCCCCCTTTCAAGGACCTTTGTATAGTAGAGACTAAAAAAAATAATTCATATTCATTTGGATTGACTATATGGAAGAAATCCCTCCTGGTCCCTGTGTATAGGCTTTTCGTATGGTTTGTTATATTCATCCTGGAGATGGATCTTCCAAGGCGTCCGAGGTACATGCCGTTTCCTTTCTTTCTTTTTCTTTCTTTTTCCTTTGTTTTCTTGATTTCGTGGAATTCGTTACATGCAGCAATTCCCCATGCTGGATACTAGACATACCCCATTCGTTGCCACTTCTCGACTAGACCATTGGAGGCAACGGATAAATTGATATTGTTTTATTTTGAGACGTGTTGAGTATGTCTTTGGTTATTAGATCTAATATCCAATCGGGTATCCGGCAATGGGGCGCGGCTGTGACCGAGAACGCTCATGTTGAACATCATGTGAAGGACTGAGAGGATAGGCCGTGAGCACGCTGGGTAGTCGCAGGTTGACTACGTCGTCGGACTGCCAGATGAGTGGTACTGATTCGGTCTTAGATTAAGAAAGACCTGTACAGGGTGGTGAGCGGGTGGATGCGGGCCTTTTGGGTGTTTAATTAGTCTCCTTTGCATCCACAAATTGCTCCGTGCCTGCTGTTTCTGTGTCCTGTCGCTCCACGATGTTTTGTTCGTCGGCATTGGTTCCTGCTTCTTGGCCTACGCCTGGATATTAGCCGCGGGCCCTGTATCCTGGGAGTGCTCCGGGTTTGCAAGGCTGGGACATCTGTGTGGTGGGATCTGGAAATGGGTGGATTCTCTCTGACCTGGGACTATTGGTGCGATGGCCATAATCTGCTTTGCGGCAACCTGGGGATCATGCGGGTCGCTGGTTTTTTCCAAGATCAGTTGGCAAGGTTGGTAACCTGACCGACTCAGTGAAACATACATATGAGCGTTGATAATCCAATCAAGATCCTCCTCGCCTTCATCTGGGCCATTGGGTCCACCTTGAACGGGGCGGAAAAGCCGAGGTTTCCATTCAACACCGTCATCAGCACGCTTGGCGGCCTCCTCTCGTTGACGGTCCTCGATTTTGGTCTTTTCGTCCGTAGCAGCGGCATGGTTCGAGGTGACGATGGCATTGACTGTTTTCTCCCATAACCGTTGCGACTCACGCTCTCCTTGCTCTTCAATTGGGCGCGATAGCGGCTTCGAGGGCTTCGCATGGGCGGCATCGAACAGAACCTCTTTTCGGTGCGTCTGCGCTTTCATCAGCGCCTGAAAAGCAGAAAATTAAAAGATGGGAGAAAACGTACGTGGGCATCCTTGATGTGCATCTCGCCATTCCAGAGGCCGGACAATTCATAGAGCACTTCGCCAGTCTTCTCGTTCTTGATGGTCCCTCCGATGGCATTATAAGTACCGGAGAAATAGCCCTTGGTCTTGAATTCGATATCGGCCACGAGGTTGTTCTCCGGACATCGGACGTAGCTGTGATCGCCGAGCTCATACTTCATTTTGCCGAAAAGGATGCCGCGCGCATACATGTTCGGTTGCGTTAAAATGCTGTCATTCGTTAATAACCCCACAGTAAGATCCATGCCCTTGAACGTACTATCTTTCGCCCTTGTCCTTGTCCTGGCCGCGGTTCAACAGCCGCAAGATTGCAATTCCCTCCATGAGACTGGCGGCCGAGTTTCCCAGGAACTTACTGCGGGGCTTGAGAGTGCCGTCAATCCGGATGTGGTGCTCGGGGGCCATAAAGAAATAGCTCGACTTGGGCGGATGATGGGAGGTCTGTTCCGAAATATAGTATCCGCGCGTGCCATCGGGATAGTCCCAGTAGCAGGTAAAAGTCTCTCCGAGAATAGGATTCAACGGCTTCTTCACTCCACTGCAGGGTGTCAGAAACCGGTCATAGTGCAAAGATGGAGCAACCTACGGAGGCTTGAGATGCCATCCACTCAAATAGAACTTGACCACCGAAATAAACCGCTCGACCGGATCATCGATTGTGGGCATGGGGAGGAGGGTATCGGGGTGTGCCATGAAGCTAGAGAAGATGCCGTCAGTTCGTCGCACGACCGCAGGCAGCAAAGATCACGTACTTGGTGATGCGTTCCAGCATGGACCTCGGCTCGAGAATGAAAGTAGGTAGCACGACCCGACTCAGGTCGGCGCCGGGGCGCAACTGCGAGATGATGTGCGAGAGGACTGGCCTCAGTCAACACCAGCGCAGCATTTGGAGGACAGGTCCACTTACCATTTCCCTGGTCGGGCTCAACGACCTCGTCTTCTCCGCTTTGTGCAGATTCGTCCATGGACGATCTACCTAAATGGGCAAGGGTGTCAGACTCGGACATGATGCTTGGATCGGATGAGAAGTGGTGCGAAGAGAAAACACATACTGGCTAAGGAAGCACGGCGGAGACCTGGGACCGGCATGGCTGCGTTCGGAAGTTGATGGAGAAAGCAAGTTTATGAGCAGCACGGCACCTAAAGTGCCAGAATTTGACGAGGGGTTTAAAAAGGCTGGATCACGAACTGGGAGATTTAAGGAAAAGACTTTTTGGGGCAAAAGTCGGAGAAAGGCTTAGCCTTGGAGGGGCGGCGGCGGGCAGAGGCCGGAGGCTGTGACGTCTCACGCCTCCACTTTGGGCTACGCTTTTACTTGCTTCGAATCCTGACTATCTACTCAACCAATATGAATCCATGTGAATCAAGTACTCCGACTCTGATTGCATCTACCTAACTACTCATCACTTCCTACTCTTCAGTCCATTAGCCCCTCGATTTGATGAGGGGTACGACTTGGCACAGGGGGCCCGGGGATTTTGATGTATACGCAGGTTTAATTTGCTGAAGCTGCAGGTTCCCTCACTAAAAGCTGGTCAACTATGTGCCTGGTCTCGTCCGATCGCAAGTGGCGGGGTCCTCCAGATCGTCCCACGTCCTCCGGGTCTTCCTCCTCTTATACCTGATCGATGAGTGGTGCATCTCCTCGGGTGATCTCCGCCACGAATGCCATATCTGGCTGATAAAGCATGACGTGGAAATGTTCAACCGCGTGCACCGATTTCAGTGACTTCCAATTCTTGAACCACACGACTGCATCCGAGGCCATGCGCGAACAAAAAGTTCTCTGCACGTACTGCTCGATCGCATCTCTCGCCTCGGCGGTCAGCTCGCCCGTGACCGGGTCATCCGGGAGCTCGAACTTGGTCCATACCACCAGGTGGATGATGTCGGTGTCGATGCCATAGGGCCAGTCATTGTACAAGATGCAAATATCGTCTGTCCTCCTGTCAGCCAGCTGTCCGTATCCAGGAAGTAAATGCCGCCTACCATCCGACTCAAACAAGCCTCCCCGTGGCTTCAGATCATTTGTGTCTCCGTCACCCCAGCGCAGTCTCTCCTTGACGACAAATCGCATCACCGATCCATATTGCGCTTTTAATTTGGCCGTGTATTCCAAGTACTTTCGTAAGTCGCTCGGGACGCGTTGGAAGCGATCAATTCGGTTCGTCCCTGTCGCAAAAACAACGTTAGCCAAGGCCCCGCGCTACGCATACAGGGGACAAGCTCCACTCACTAACGATTTCCTGCACCAATTCCCAGTCCTGCCGTTTGTAATTTTCGTCCGGTGTCGACAGGCATCGGATGTTCTTTGGCGGTTGATCACGTAGAAAGCTGGGGCATTCGGTAGTCCATTGCGACCGAGGTACATTCACCAGCCAGTAGGGCAGATTATCGGCCGTGAGATCATGTTCCTGAAGAAAAGAAGCCGGCCCGGTCGCGTCGGCGTCGGTCAATTTCTCATCCAGCGAAGTGATCGTCGCGGCCGGGGTTGACGGTGTAGAATGAGGCATCACGTGGTGCTGAACTCGACAGTTTCATAAATCAGTAGAGACAGATATGTAGGAATATATAACGGATGTCGCTTCCATTGCGACGTCAGCTTGAAGTAAAATGAATGAGAATCCAACAAAGGAGATCAATTCCTCAATTAAAGGCCGTCGCTCTGTCGATCACACTTGGGCCACTCATTGCCCCTAAAGATCCACCCGGTGGCAATCTGAATTGAATCGACCAGCTTCTATGTCAATGACTAGTTAATTATAGAGCTTCCATGTCAATGACTACCTAGGTACTTAGGTAGTTAATTATAGAGACCTCAAAGCAACTTCTTGATTACCGGATCATCTGCATGAATGATCGAGACCCCCGCAGTCTGTAGCTCCGCCTTCACCTGGTCCCAACCAGCAGGCGTGACGCACTTGGTTCCCTCCTCGATGAGCCAACTCCGGAATCCGGCCTTGACGGCATCAACAGCTGTGTATTTTACACAGTAGTCTCCCGCGAGTCCTACGACGAAGACGTCTGTAACCTTTTGCGCCCGAAGCAGCTCAGCAATATTCAAATTGACCGACTGCGCCACCACGGCAGGATCCCTGTTTCCAAAAGCATCTGCAAAGGCAGAGTACATCTCGACCCGCGAGTGCTTGCCTTTATGAACGAGCGTATCAATGAGATCGGTGTGGATCTCGGGAATGAGCGCTGCGCCGCGGCTGTCGGCCACGCAGTGGACAGGCCAAAGTTGCTGTGGCTTTGTCTCCGTTTCCTTCCCTGGTGCCGGGTTCCTCATCTCAATGAACGACTCGAAGGGTCGATTGTTCGGCGAAGGATGGTTGCTGGCGAAAGAGATGTGGTCTGGCGGGTGGTAGTCTTGAGTTGCGATACGCGTCACGAACCCTGGCTGGGACAGGAGGTGGTTGACCAGTGGTGCAATATCTCGGCCGCCTTGGACTGCAAGTGAGCCTGTCTATCCTCCCAGCAAGCATTGTAGCATCAGCACGGCCGAGCTTGAAACTGCAGTCAGCTATTCCTCAAACTCACGGGTGGACAGAAATCCTCCTGCATGTCGACAACGATCAAGGCGGGGACAAAGGGGCCATCTGCCCCATCTGAAGATGCCATTGTCAAATCAGTTTTAAATAGAGACTGAGTAGCTTGAAGCTTGTAGCTTGTAGCTTGAACATCAACCTGCGGGGATGAGTCAGCCGCAGCGCTAAAAAGAGAAGCAGCGGCACAAAACTTCTTTCCTTCTCTCCTTCTCTCTTTCTCCAAGGGCTGCGGCCCCATATGAATTGACCAACTAATTGAGCCTCCGGATAATGCGAAATAATTGCAAGGTATGTGAAGGTCACTCTTAGTTTCCATCACCTTACATGATGATCTTTATTTATTGGAGCTGTCTGAGCTTTCGCTATGCGGACAAACTCAATTATACGCTTTTCATTCTGAATCTCCCCTTCTCTTCATCCTCAACTTGAAAACCTCTTCTAGAGACTTTGCTAATGCCCTTCAAGTCAATAGGACATTGTAAAATCATATTGAAACCACCCTGATCAACGGCCTCATTGTGTGCCCCCTTAGTCTCATTCCATAGTCTTCTCCCACAACCATGGCATATGATCCTCGTCGAGTAAACACGGGGAGCACTACTCCCCAAACTCCTCCCCCTCCCCCTCCTCCACCTCCAGAGTCTGCATCCAACATGGTCGAAGCAACGGACACGGGCGTCCAAGAACCCCTCGACTCATGGAAGCTAAAGTTCTGCACCGTGTGCGCATCCAACAACAACCGCTCCATGGAAGCCCATCTCCGTCTATCAACAGCCACAACCGCCTTCCCCGTCATCTCCTTCGGAACCGGCTCCCTGGTGCGCCTGCCGGGTCCCACAATCACCCAACCCAACGTGTACAGCTTCAACACGACCTCCTACAACCAGATGTGGGAAGAGCTGCACGACAAAGATGAGCGACTGTACCGCAGCAATGGCATCCTGAACATGCTCGACCGCAACCGCAACCTGAAATGGGGTCCCGAGCGCTTCCAGGACTGGGTTCCCGGCATGCCGCGCCTGGACCACGTCTCCAAAGGCGACAAGGGCGCGCTGGGCACGGAAGCCGGCGTCGTCGACGTGATCATCACCTGTGAAGAACGCTGCTGGGACGCCGTCGTCGACGACCTCATGAACAAGGGTAATACCCTCAACCGGCCAGTCCATGTCTTCAATGTCGATATCAAGGATAACCACGAAGAGGCCCTGCTGGGTGGCAAGGCTATTCTCGACCTGGCTAATAGTCTCAACGAGGCTGCTATTGAGCAGCGTAAGCTGCATGGTCCTGGTGGCTGGGAGAATGGCACTGGTGCCGCGCGCCAGAGCTTCGATGAGCGTGTTCCTGAGATTCTGGCGGATTGGCAGGAGAAGAATCCTAATCTACCGGCTTTGTGGACGCTTGCTTGGTTGTAGCTTTGTTTCTTTGTGCTCGATACCCCCGTTTAATGGCCAGTCTTGTTTGAACCGTGGATTTATGATCGTGTCCGAATGATAAGGTAATGGATGAGCTTTTTTATGGAGTCATAATAATGTCCGAGACAAATCCCAACTCGTTTATCATATGGCTTACGTGAGTGTCAACCTAAGAGTTGTAAGAAACCATTTATTCATTCGAACTCAATTGAGCAAAGGGGTATCGTCGCCTTCACTATGAACGCCAGCAGAAATAGAAATAGAAAGCAGAACCGGAGGCCAAATGCGGCAAGTATAAGAATCCCCTCTCAGCCAATGATCCTCATCCAAAGTAGAGAGAGAAAGGAATCACTTCTCGCGCTTCATACCCGTCTTCATCTCAGAATCAGTCTTCAGACTTGACCTCGGGTTTAACCTCACTCTTCACCTCGCCCTTGACCAACAAGTCGCGCCTTTCCTGATACCAACGATCCAAAGCCGCTCTCCGCTCAGCTTGAGTCATATTCTCCACGACGAGGGCAAACTCCGTCGCATTCGCATAGCCAAAGCGCCGCGCCATGCTGCAGAACTGGCGCCGCCGCACGTCTGTCGGTGGATTGTATTTGAAGTTAAAAAATTTCCCTTCTGCACTTCGGACGGGAGCCTGCACTGCGGGATTAACCGGGATCCGAGGCTTTGTGAATGGATCCTCGATTGTGGCATCTTCAAAGGGGTTGAAGACTTGATAATTGGCTCCGGGGTCGTTGGTTGTCTGGGCGGCGCGTCGACTGAGTTTTTCCTCGACGCGGGAGGACCCAATTACTTCGTTATTCAAGTGGGTGTATTCCACTCCTGCGCCGGCAAGAATTGCTTGCACTGGATCATGTTTGCGTGGCGTGGGTTCAGGCTTGGGCCCATCTACACCTTCGCCGCGGATACTTGCAGCCAGTTGGCTCATTGCCTCGTCTTCGGATTTGACGAATCTTTCACCGGTGGGATCCTCTTCTTCTTCAAACTCAAAGTCCACTACTTGCACACCGGCTCGGCTCTCGGCGACGTTGGTTTTGTTGACGATGTCGCGAAGAACGACATTATCGTACTGGTAAGAAAAGAGGTTTCTCAATCCGAAGATCTCGCCCTTTTGATCTTTCTTCTCTTGGACGCCCTTGAAGTACCGACGTTCAGAACTGGCATTGTATCCGATTTCGGCTTGTTGCTGCTTGTAGATCTGTCGGGCATACACAATCTCTTCGATGGTGCCAGCAGAGACGAGTCGGAAAACCTCGACGTCGCGAGTTTGCCCGATACGATAGGCTCGGTCCTGCGCTTGCAAATCGTACGATGGGTTCCAGTTCGGGTCGACCACCACGACCTTGTTCGCGGACGTAATATTCAGCCCGACACCACCAGCTTTTGTCGAGATCAAGAAGACAAACTGGTTGGGGTCAGAGTTGAAATCGTCCACGGCTTTTGCGCGGTCTTCGTAACTCATCGAGCCATCCAGGTAGCTCACATTATAGCTGGTGTGGTTGAATAGCGTTTGCAGCATCCGCAACAGTCGGACGCTGTGCGAGAAGACAAGGACTTTGTCGCCATTCGAATGCCACCACCTGAGGAGCTTGCGAAGGACCTTCCACTTGCCGCAGAACTCAGGGTTTGCGTAGTTCACGATGGAGTCTCGAGACCGATATAGATCTTCCCACTGATCCGGCAGGGCAATTTCCAACATATCCCTATCCTTCTCCTGCCTCTCCCGCGAATCGTTCCCCTGTGGAATGAGAATCGCAAGGTGGTTGCTGAGCTTCTGTAGAACGGCGATAGCAGGGAATACAAAGGCCTGCCAGGGTTGGTCGGTCCCAGGGATGACAGTTTTGCAACACCAGCCTTGTTTTTTCCCTGACCCACAGGTACACCTTTCCGTGGAGTGTCTGATGTAGTCGACAATATCACTGTCCAGAAAGTTCTCATATGCTTCGGCCTGTGTCCAGGTCAACGGACAGAAAACCACACGGTCACTTTTCTTCGGCAATTGATCTGCAATTAAACTTTTCATGCGTCGCAGGAAGAACTGCGGGAGCAAGTTCTCGACTAGTTTCTTAGCCGTTTTTCGAGCCCTGCTGAGCTCGTTTATGGTTGCATCATGAGACTGGCCGATTTTCAAAGGCTCCGAAATCTGCGCTTTCCACGTAGTCACCGGGCCAAGCACGCCAGGGTTTGTCCAGTTAAGAAGCGTCCACAGCTCTTCGTACCGGTTCTGGATGGCCGTGCCAGTCAGCCCAATGCGACAGAGAGCGTTGATTTCGTTCATGGCCTGGGTCGTTTCGGATTTTCGTTCTTTGATCTTGTGACATTCATCGGCGATTACGCAGTCCCACTCGACCATGTTAACAGAGTCTTTGTTATTCACGTACGTAGTGTACGTCGTGATCAGAATCTCCACTCTACCAGAGCGTGCAGCATGGAGGGCCAAGTCCTTGTTGGCGCCGTGGTACATGTCAACATGCCACCATCCCCATCGTCGAAGCTCGGCCATCCAGTTAGAAATTAGCGTCCCAGGACACACGATCAGGGTACGTGGGTACCACGCATTGTCCCGGGATCTGCGCATCTTGCGCATTCGTTTGGCGTCTCTTTCGTCGGCTGTCTTGCCGTAGGCTGCTGTCAGGAATGCAATGACTTGGATCGTCTTGCCAAGGCCCATGTCGTCTCCAAGAACACCACCTTTCTGATAGACAAACATTTCATGCAAAAATGCGACTCCCTCCACTTGGTATTGGCGCAGCCATTGCGCGATCGGTGCAGGGATAAGCCCCAGAGAGTAGGGTAAAACGACATCTTTGTACTCACGGACCGGTGTCCTACCCGGAAATGAAGGTTTCTCTTGTAAGTGCTCAAGGCGCTCGTCATCGGAGAACACCACGTCGTCGTAGGAAGGCGGCAATTTCAATCCCGAGTCCTGGAGATGTTCCTTCTTGCGGTCGAACTGGAGTCGGCGCTGCTTCAAATATCCCGGAAGTGTATGCTCCATCAATTCATCCTCGGAAGATACATCGCCATATTGCAAAGGCTGCTTGGGTCTGGATGTCGAGCGTTCTTGTTTGACCCGGCCAACAATCGCGTCGCTGTTGCGCGGTTCTTTCTTGGGCAGTTTTGCCTTGCGAGTTGCGGCTGCACTCTGTCTGCGCTTAACGGATTTGCGATCTTTGAACTTCTTGTAGGCTGCTTCGCCATCGTTGAAGTCATCTTCGCTGTCTATGGGCTGCACTTTGACTGGCGTACTCGTAATGGTGTGTGAGGAGATGCTGGAGGTTACTCGCTTGGGAGGCGTATAACGCTCAGTTTTGACCTGAGCGGGATTCCTGTCTTGTAAAATGTGAGCTGCATTCCACGTGCATATAGTAAATAGGTGATTACTAGTAGGGTTAACGGCGTGGTTCAGATAAGGCATCGCTTCGAGGTCATCATCGTCCGAGTCAATGGTAATGACCTCGGCATCGGTGCTGTGACTTCCCATCTCCTCTGTATAGCCTGCATGGCCGGTATGGGAGCTTGAGTGGGTGAAGAAGCGTTGAAGGCGCGTGAGGCTGCGAAGGCGGAGAAGTTGGCGATGTCATTTCCGATTGGGGAGGAAAAAAAGCTGCTCCGGTCACTTTCTCTCCCCCCAGACCGCGGTCTACATCGCCGCTGTTTTCAATCGATTTTGAAGCTCACGTTGATTTAAATACGCGACCCGATCGATGTGAGTCTTTCGCGATCGTGTTCTTCACACAACCGACGGGGACTAGGCTAACTTTCATCCCACCAGACACAGCATAGCTTCTACCCTTTTCGCAGCCGTGAAAGAATTCTACTACATCAGGAGGTTCATACACGAAAATGCCTCTCGATACCTCAACCACATATCCTCTTACCCGGCTACGCCTGGATGGCCGTCGGTGGAACGAGCTGCGACTGCTCCAAGCCCAGATCTCCACGAACCCCGCCAGTTCAGGATCCTCCTACCTTTCCATGGGTAATACTGCAATTATGTGCTCTGTTCACGGTCCCGCTGAGGGTCGCAGGGGCGAGGCCGGTGGTGCAGCAGGCAGTTCAGGTGCCGTTGTAGAGGTGGACGTGAACATTGCAGGATTCGCCGGTGTGGACCGAAGGAGAAGAGCCGGAGGCAGTGACAAGTAAGTTGATTTCTTCATACATGCAGAGGAACAGGGATGTAAGCTCTGCGCGGTAATCTCTCGGCAACTTGAACGACAGTGACGACTAACGCCCATCTCCTTGTTTACAGACAATCGTCGCGCATCGCAACCATCCTTCGCTCTGCCTTCCAGTCGCATCTACACACCTATCTCTACCCGCACAGCACAATCAGCATTCACGTCTCAGTACTCTCCGCCGATGGCTCTCTCCTCGCGGCAGCGATCAATGCCTGCACACTGGCTCTAGTGGACGCAGGCATTCCCATGCCCGGGCTTCTCTGCGGCTGCACCGCAGGCATGAGCGGTAGCGCATCTACACCGCGGGACCCTCGCAGTGACGAACTGGATCCGCTGCTTGATCTCTCTCTTCCCGAAGAACAGGAGCTCCCGCAGCTGACCGTTGGTACCACTACCTCAGTACCCGTGGGAGAAAATAACATGGAAGACGACGAAGAGGAGACCAAGGTAGCCGTGCTAAACATGGACTCGAAGCTGCACTGTACGTACATTGAGACGATGCTGGCTGTTGGGATGGATGGATGTAACCAGATCCGTGAACTGCTGGAAGGAGTCATCAAGGAATCCAACCGAGCATAAAGTCAACGATACCCATGCATTGTCTTAGCATCATTGGAGTTTTGGTGTTTTAACTTCAGATAGTTTGTGTACTGTGAGCTTTGTACCGTAACTATGTTCATACAATTCGATGAAATCTGCTCAAATACGCTCGACCATGGAAATGTGCTCATCATTTGATGTTAAAGTTCCCGTAATTCGTGTCTCCTTCTCTACCTTCTCTTTCGTTACTCATTGCTCATTGCACGTTGCACTCCACCCGTCTGTACGCCCGTCTCCGATAAAAGTGGGTTGGTGCAGTACGAGCTCGTGAAACTTGATATCCAAGTGCGATTGCACGCTTCAACACCGACTCAAGAGCTCATCATGGAATCCATGGGTACAATGACCATGGTAATGCCTACTGCCTCAGTTGCGTCGACCGTCACGGCTGCTGGGAACAGGACGGCCAGTATGCCTGTCATGACTGGGATGCCCTCGATGCCCGGAATGGGGGGCATGGACACGAACTGCAAGATTTCGGTCAGTCAACTTCTATAGTCTTCGAAATACTGAATATGAACTAACTTGGGACGCTAGATGCTGTGGAACTGGGATACTATCGACGCCTGTACGCAGTGCAGTCCTTTATAGATCTTGAGACTCCGCTGATCAGAGAACAATAACCAGGTTTCCTCGCCAAATCATGGCACATCAGATCTCACGGCATGTTTGCCGGTTCATGCATCGGTGTTATCTGCCTAGTTCTGGTCCTGGAGCTGTTGCGCCGTGTGGGAAGAGAGTACGATGCCTTCATCCTCCGTCGGGCTCGTCTGACCAGAATGTACATGCCTGGCTCCTCAAATGCCTCTGACCAGCTCAAGGTAAATGACAGAAACTATCAGACCATCAATACCGAGGACAGTGCTTCCAAAGCTACCGACTGTGACCGCTGCCGCAAAGCTTCTTCATATGCCTCCACCCAAGACGATGGCATCACGGCTGTCCCTGACCATTCCTCAAATGCGAGTCCGCCAAAGCAGAATGCAACTGTTACGGATGCTTCTATCATCGCCAGGCATCTTCCTCAGCGTCCCGGTGTACTGGAACCCTATCGTCCCTCACTCGTGGAGCAGATCGTTCGCGCTCTTATGCACATGTTCCAGTTCGCCGTAGCGTACTTCATCATGCTGCTTGCTATGTACTTCAACGGGTACATTATTATCTGCATTTTTATAGGCGCGTTCCTGGGCTCGCTGGTTTTTTCATGGGAGCCCGTGTCTCTGAACAAGGAGTAAGTACTCCGGAGCAGCTGCCGTCTTGCATCGAACGGAGCAGGGTGCTAATACCATTCTCAATCAAATTAGGAACGATGCTTGTCAAGTCACCAAGTGTTGTGGCTGAGGCGCAAGTTGCTCGCCGGGCGTAACGAACATGCAGGAACGCAGTGAAGGAAACAGAGTCGGGAAGGTGGAAATGGGAATGAAATCATCAAGGTCGAAAAAGGTATCTGTTATCTATGTATTTCATAGGCTACGTATACGTCCACACCAATCTTAATCTTTGCTCTTAACACTTCCGGCAGCAACAAGGAATAGTATTTTCCTTTCAACACTTCGGAGTCTCGCTCCATGCTACTTAAGCACACAGCTCGGAGCGAGCTTTGCAGTCGTTCTCAACGTAAACAAATCCGTAACCGTGGTCTGGATGCCATTTCGTCCGCATAGAGCGATCATTTTCATGACAGCTATGGAATCACCACCAAGCGTGAAGAGGGACTGGTTGAGACCAATGAGATTCGGGTTGATGGTGAAGACTTCGCCTCAAATCTGTTTCAAGCGAAGCTCTACCCCCGATGCAGTTTCTTCTTCAGAGTCTGCGATGCCTTGGCCTAAGAGTGACCCCATCAGTTTCGTGTATGTCGTTTCATTGATGGTATTGAGCCATTGCAGAACCAGGCGATGGTTGATATTCCCAGATCTTCATAAATAGAGGGCTGTCGTCCAAGACCTCGATTGAAATGCTCATAGTCCCATTGCCATTTGGAACTCCTTCGGTAATAACTCCATTCGTAACAGTTTCCGGTGCAGTAACTAGCCCAACAAGTTTTCGCTTTTCGCTGAGTTCCAAGCTTTATCACCATCCGAGGAAGACTTACAGTGAGCATTGCCACCGAGATCACGGCCAAAATGAATCTTTCCGATGACCGAATTTCTCAAAGCCATGGTGGTTGTAGATTCATTGAGTTAGTGATTTTAAGGCGTCCCTAGATCAGAAATATTTGAGGTGCTCTTGTTCATAAGGGTTGCTATAGGTTTATAATGCAGCTTAGCTAGTGGCTGTCTACAACGCCTACTATTTACTATCTATTATCTCTTACTTTATTTTCAACTAACTCTTTGAAAGTAAATTAGTTACGCCTACGAAGTGATGGCACTCAACCTATTGTTGCTTTAGCAAACCGAGGGCAATCACCTGACATCAATCACCTATCTACCTAGTATCTTAATGGTTCGAAATGTCGTCACCATATAAATTGCTTACCGATAGGGAAGGAATACTAATCGATACTTCATAGGATTCTAGCTCTCCCTCTAACATATCTCCATCTTCAAACATTCGCAGCCCCACAACCATGGATGATCCGAGTCAAGATTCTCACTCATCTGATATTGAGTTCGAACCACATCATCGCAATTCACGTCAGCACATAAACCGACGTCTATCGACGCAATCATTGTGCGAGCTGATGAGCTCCGTTTATGTTACGGCGCGGACATTCCTACTTTCGGAGAGGAGGATCTCTATATCCCCGAGCCCAATGGGCAAGTCAATGGTCTCAACGGTGCCAACGGTAAGAGTCCCATGATTCTTAGCCTTAGGCTTCCTCTTGTTTTTACAGCATAACAGCTTACCAACCACGAAAACTGTGAAACAGCTAGAGTATAACGCTGTTGCCCCAAGCATACGTGATACCAATGGGCAGTGGATAAGACGATTCAACGTATTCTATGAGAATATCCCTAACCCTACAGTGGCTAAAAGCACTTCTTCTTGGCTTGTCTTTGTTGGTTGGGTTAGTGGTTTGTCGTGGCAGTTAATAAACCGGCTAGACTCTATGAGGATTTTGCTTTCGTCGAACGAGAGCATTAAGCGAGCCATAACATATAGGGATGTCTATTGTTCCTTCCTTAGGCAGTTCTTACAGTATTTACCCGCTAAACTATCCTATCTCTTACTTTGCCTTACTTTATCTTTACTTTACTGCTGCCTGCCACTAGGGTAGCTCGGGGACCGGCTGCAGCTTCCACCCTATCAGGCTCCAACCCATGATGAGGAATGTACCCAGCGAGAGACCCTCGTATTTGTTAATCCGAGCAGGTCATTTTGGAACGTAAGCCCCCTCATGATAGTAGCACCGACAGATAGTTACGAGCTAGCGCCAGCATCTTAGCAGCTACGCTAAGCTCCATCAACAAACAAATCGAGGGACAGGCTGATCCTTTGAATGTCATTGAGAAACACAACAAATCGGCAATGTTATGGTCGAATACGAGCAGGAAGAGGGGTTTACTGCAACTGGAGGAAGAACATTTCATTTTTTATCATTATCTATGCTTCCTGGGGCACCCATGAACATATGCGCCGAGAACCTAAGACACCTCGCCAAATTGTGAGCCTTTGTGAGCTAATCACGATCAACAGCACTTGACTTATGGTAGGACGAACTACTGGTTATTACGACTTTGCTAATTATCACTGCAACTATCTAGGTGAATTCATCTGTGATGCAGTCACAGAATTTCCTTTGAAATGCTCAAGGGGGTGTCGCTGTTTCTTGTGATGGCTAGTTACTTGGTTCGTCACGCAAAACTGGAATTCGAGCTCTAAGTCTCGCTGGGAGAGCGAGATGTAGTTTTGCGTGGGGAACCAAGTGACTAGCTATCATAAGAAACACCCACACCCCCTTTAGCATTTCAAATGATATCCATATTGTTACAGCAACACATATTATCCTCTATAAGCAGCAGGGGTTCTTGAACTCGGTATGTCATTCTTGGTTTCGAATCTGCATGACATACTAATAGTCAAAAACAGGAATCAGTTCTCTTCGGAGACGCAGTCGAATCCTGCAGCTGTCGATTCTTTTTTGACTTTTTTCTTATTTAACCACCCTAAAGTGCTTTGCTGGCCGCTGTTTCGAGAACCGCTAAATCGACCAAAGTGTTATTTTGAGGCTCTCTATATTTGTTTTGGCGCTGTATGTTGCTGCCAGTGAATGTGAGGTCATCCACTAGAATGTGGTTCAAATTACCCCACTTTTCTCTTTCAGAATTATAGGGTTACAACTATGCTCTGTTCTCTTACCCTACAGTAGAATGCTTTTCGTTCCCTGCCTCAGAGGGCATGCATGACTAGCTTGGTAGACTATCTAGATTACATCATGCAAAAAGCAAAGGCCACCAAAAAAGTACAGCCAGTCCACTGCCCCCGAATGACAGGAAAATCACGCTTTAAAGAGAGATTGTTCCGCCAAATCCAACTAGATCAGAGATCGAGTCGTCTAAAGCTCACCAGCAGCAACGATGGTGGGCTTGACGTTAGAGCGGACGGCACCGGAGGAGGAGCCGAGGGCCTCAATCTCCTTCACGACCTTCATGGAGTCCTCGTCAGCAACCTCGCCGAAGACGACGTGCTTGCCATCGAGCCACGAGGTGACAACGGTGGTGATGAAGAACTGGGAGCCGTTGCTAGAGAGGGAATTCAGGTCAGTAAGGGGAACAGCGGGATATCGGCGATACAATTAACAGAGCCAAGGGACTTACGTGTTGGGACCAGCGTTGGCCATGGAGAGCAGACCGGGGCGGGTGTGCTTGTAGATGAAGTTCTCATCGGGGAACTTCTCGCCGTAGATGGAGCGACCACCGGTACCCTGTTCCGGATAGGAAGGTTAGAAACGACACCCTGGGACAAAAGGGCGGGGCAGGAAGACTCACGTTGTGACGGGTGAAGTCACCACCCTGGAGCATGAACTGGGGGATGATGCGGTGGAAGCCGGAGCCAACGTAACCCTCACCAGCGGGCTTCTTGCAGAGCTCACGGAAGTTGGCAGCGGTCTTGGGGACATCCTTCTCGTACAGGTTGAAGTTGATACGGCCAACCTTGGCTGGAGAGGGAGTTAGCCATCAATTCCGTTGAAGATGAACAGTAGGGACAGTGTCAATTGATTCAGGATGGAAAGAAAATGGAAGCAATTCAGGGCAGGGGGGACTTTGGGAAGAGAGTTGGAAAGAGGTCCATGGGCTTTTCCACCCCTCCATCTACAGAAAGCCAAACAAAGCTCAAAAAGGAAATCACTTACGGGCACTGGAGCCCGCAGGGGCGTACTGGACGTCGAAGTAGGCCTTGGTGTTGGACATTATGGAGGAGGTTGATGAGAATGAACGAGTAGAAGGGTGGAAGGAACAATTGAGAGAAGAAAAGAGGGAGGAGGGTGGGGTTGACTTGAGGCGGCAGAACATGGTGAGGGGCAGGCGGAACGGGACAACTCGGAAGCCGGGCTGGATGGAGGGTTAGCTCGTTCGGTGATGCGTAGAGACCAGTTGTGCTGTTGCTGTTGTTCATGCCTGAGGCCATCACTTCGATGGAGATGGACAGATGGCAACATGGCCTTGTCAGACCCCGGCGAAGATACTCTGGGCTCGTAAATAGGGCCCGATTGCACTGCAGCATCCATTGAGCACAGGGATACTCACAAATTCTAAGAAGAGATGATGTGTAGTTTGGTTAACGGAAACTATAGGGGAAAAAAACCAAAGCTCGAAGCCGAAAAGCTCCTGGAGCTCCATGCTGCACGTGACTAAAACCCGGCAAGCCCGGGGTAAGGACTGATGCGTCGTTTGTACTTAGTCGTCTGCTCACTGTATATGTGCCTTCGCTACTTCAATGTAAAGGAAGCTACTAAGCATTTTGAGGAAGAGAAAATAATGTGCTTCTAATTCATGTGCACGAAATGCAAAGACCGCGCCTAGATGCAGGGCCGAGAGAACAGCAGAAAGTGTATAACAGAGTAAATCGTCAGAGACCAGAATAGAAATACAACGAATAATATCAATAGTGTAGTGCTCGGAGGAAGGAGCTGAAATCGAGGGAAAGGAAGACGCGTATCAGGACATCATTTCGACATTGTCGGCTCGTTGCCACAGATGGTAGTCGCTCAAAAGCCAGAGAAACGGGATAGAGGGAGGTTCAAAAAATGGTAAAATAAGGAAAAGGTGGTCAAGAGAAGAGAAAACATGCATGGGCAGTGCTGAGGACACGAGCCTCGTGTATATGCCAAATTTTAGTACAGAGATGTGAAATCATCATCGAAAGTCATCCTCGTCGTCGCCTTGGGCCAATGTCTCAAGGCGCTGTACAAGCTCCTTGGTCTGTCGAGCAATTTCAAATGCAATCGGAGGGAGCTGATTCGTGACCTCGCGCAGCTGCTCGGAGCTGATAGCATTGTGGCCCTCGGCGGCAGTGCCCATCAGCCGGTCACGGCATTCACCCAACGAGTGGATAATTGGCTCAGACCGCTCACGTAGCTCGACATTACCACTGCGTTCGTGGATCAGGTTTTCTGTGGAGGAAACCACGTTGGTGACAACACCCGAGATCGTAGAAACGTGAGTCTGGACAGTGTCCATTCCCTGCTCAGATCGGATACTCGCCACCAAGGACTGGATGGATTGGACCATGCCATCGGTCTGATCTTCGATATAGTACTATACAGAGAAACGTTAATTATAGCTCAATCAAGGAATTGTGCAAAACCAGCTTACCTTCAATTCCTGAAGCTCGTGGTCCTCCTGTGGGGTTCCGTAGTTAAAGCCATTCGACAGACCATTCTGCATCACGGGATGTTCTTCGCCGGGATGACTCATGGCACTATATTCAGAGTGGTTGCTGTGACGTCTTTGGCTAGCGGATGTGCTAAGGTAGTCTGGAAACTTCTCCTGGGAGACATCCACATCAAACTCATCCAAATCATCAACCGGGGACGCCTGGATCTTAACCACACGCACCAGCTCCACGACAGCAGTGCAGAGATGTGATGCTGCAGCATCAAGCAGAGAGACCGGCGAAAGACCAGCGGAGCTGGCAAAGTTGCGAGCGGCGGTGATCATATTGTTGGCAGTTGCAGACACCCGGCCCTTGGCCTTAACACGCAGCGTGGCCGAGCCATCCACTGGAGGCGGTGCCTGGTCCACATCTTGAATCATATATCGGACAGCCACAATGACGAACTTGATCTGGACAAGCACGTCCTGGGAGTCTTCGAAGCGGGCAGCGCGGAGGAGTTCGTCAATGGCTACCTGGAACTTGGTGACATGGATATCCTTGACCACACCGTCGATCTGCACTAGCTCATGCTCCTTGGCAACAACGCTGGGGTCAGGCCGGTGGTCAGAAATACCACCAGATGAAGTGCGAAGGTGCCGCAACTGTGACTTCGCCTTCGCATAACGGTGCTTCCAGTCGTTGACCTCGTCCTCCAAACGGTGGACGTCATTGGACAGCTGTTCTTCGCGTTCCCAGTTGGAATGACTCTGGGCAGTGAGGGTTTTCATCTCCATCAGGAATTCAGACGCCTCGCGCCGGACCTCTTGTGTAAGCTGCTCCTGTCTTTGCAGCTCCGCCTGCAGCTTTTGGTGCTTGCTCTCCAAGTCGGCATACCGAGCAATCAAGTCCGCATCTGAGGAGCCACCAACGATCTCGTCAAGCCGCCCGCGAAGGTCGCGCTCCATGCTCTCATGCTCAGCCCGGACTCTGTCGAGTTCATTCTGGAGTGAGCTATTCAGATCCTCGGCCTTGGAGATCTTACTCTCAAGATCCTGTCTGAGATCATCCCACTCCTGACGTTCGTTGGAACTGACTCCCGATTGGTCTGCGTCGGATGATCGGGCCAGCTCCTCATCCTTAGCGCGAACCTGTTCCTCCAGTTTTTCGACTTTTTCTTGCAAAGCCGATATTTGAGTTTGGCTGTCCATCAGCAACTTCCTCTCATTATCACCGAGTGTTGTTGTGGTTCCTCGTCTGCTTAGCACTGCATCCAATGCAAATGCATCGCTCCGAGCATCATCGTCATCTTCCGGTCCCATGTCATCGCTATCCTCAACCATGGTACTTTTGTTCGGAACCATAGTGTTGCTTTGGAAAGACCGGGGAAACGGACCGTCTCCATTCATTGAAGGCGGGCCACCAAGTGAACCTTGTCGAGGAGGGAACGGGCTGCCAGGAGGTCCACCCGATGGGTAGCCCCGACCACCCATCCGACTAGGGGGCCCGCGAGACTGTGAGCGCCGGGCACCTGGAGGCATACCGGGTGCAGGAATACCACCAGGAGGCGGCCGCCCTCGGCCGGTGAAATGCGGGAAGCGACGCTCCAACTCGCAGTATACATCGGTCGCCAAGTCTCGGAAGCGCTGGTGCGCAAGGGAAGCCAATTTGGAGCGGGCATGGTTGCGTTTCTCGTGGAAATCCGCACGGGGAGGGAGGAAGGTAGGCACATCGGGACGAGGAGGCCGGCCCGGCGGCGGCTGGGCCTGCTGGCGCCGAATGAGTTCGTCGTACACATCGGTACTGAGTTCGTGAAACTGTGTGGGTGAAAGGCGAAGAAGCTTATCGCGAGCTTTGTTCGATCGGGCGTTTAGTCGATCGTCGTCACGGTACGAGGCGTTGAGGAATCTCTTCAGGGAGCTGTAGTGTTGCGAGAGGATCTCCTCCATTTGGCGATGCCGTCTGCCACCATCGCGTTGGCCCTCGCCCAGGGTGCCGACACTAGATCTCGCAGCGACTGAGCTGGGCGGAGAAGGGTTTCCACTGCCGGTGGGTGGTGGCACCGTCGGGCTCAACGGCGCGCTGGGGATGCCGGAGGTAGGAGGAGTAGCCAGGTTGCCTCTCGAGTTGAATGTCGGGGAAAAAGGCGGGTCCGACTTTTGATACTGATTGAGGCCAGACCAGTCGCTGCCATCAACGGAGACAGGCGACATGGCTCCGGAATGGCCATTCATACCAGGGCCGCAGGGGAACTTCGACTCCTTCGTGCGCAGGTGGGTGTGTCCTCGATATCCTTTCGTATCCTCGCGGATCTGGTTGTTCGAAGAGGGTTTGGCCAAGGCCGTCGCATTCACGGCTCGTTACTCGTCACCACACAGATTCACCGAACGATCGGAGACAATGGAACCGGGGGAAGCGAAGTGGATTACCAAGTGTGATTCAAAGAAGGTGAAATACTAGGTCCTGGAGATCCAGCCAGAAGGTCCTGGTCCGAAAGAGTGAAGGACGCAAGACACCGAGGGAAAGGTAAAAAAAAATAAAGGGAGAAAGGTGAGTGTGCTAAGTTCTTGGTCGTGACTCCGGACTTCCCTTACGGCTGGACCCGCCGACTTTTTGTTTACGCAGGTACAGGCACAGGTACACACTTTGACTATGTTGCATGGACTACTATTCATTTAACCCCCTAGATAGATGATACTCTTGAGTTCACTTTAATGCCGTATTCAGCTCGTGGCATTCATTCTTATTGACCTGTCAAATCAGCCTACGCTGTGTTACTGTAAGGTCCCTGAGTGGTTATAGTCCTTACAATACTGCTAGTAAGGAACTCTTGGGGCCACAAGCCACAGGGGCTGAACTCATCCCCGGCTCGGGGCAGATATGCATCCCCAGCATGCAGATATCCCTGCCGAACAGGGTTACCGGGTCTTGATTTCATTAAACTCATCGATCATCCTATGGATAACCAAATCAGTAATTCTCGAGTCTCAAGGGTTAAAGGGGGAAGAGTTGACTGTACTGCTTTAGGAGTCGACATTCTAGACCTCTTTGGACCCCCCATGGCTGTGCTGACCGTAATAAACTTGTATTTACACCCATTAATCAGTACGAACTTGGAAGTTGGCAGTTAACACTACTCCGTAAGGTCTTGTGAAATTAGAAAAGGGGCTTGATAATGACAACCTTAGAACCGAAAAATACAAGTTTCATAGGCCGTTGATCGGCAGACATATCTATCCAGGTACACAAAACTAAGCACACAATGTAGAACAGAACCGTAGCTCGTATCCGCTCGCAGCGGCTTTGGGGAGGGACTGTGCCCTAATGGTTTCCCGGAGGAATTATATCCCTTAAGAGTACCATCACTGGTGCCATCCCAATTCTCGTCAGGGACAAGTGGAATAGGGAGACAAGTGATCAAACTTGCCAGAGGAAAAAAGGCCTCCCAGATGGTATCGAAAAGAGTTTTCTATGGCTCACGAGGAGATATACAATATTCATTTTTTGCCACATACCAAGAGGGATCGCGCCAGTTTATCTCGAGGTCATAGAAAGACCACGGGCAGCACCGACAGCAGCCGACACAGGCGTCGTGGACCGCGTAGGGGCCGCGCTGCGGTTGTGGGCCATGTGGGCTTGGACGAGGTGGCCAGCGGCGAGGGCAGCGCACAAACTGAGTTCACCAGCGAGGACTGAAGCCGCGATAATACGGGACAGCTGGCGGGCGTTCTCACCAGGGGTGGTCGGATGAGAGCCCCGAACACCGAGCAGATCCAGCATCGCACCTTGCGCCTCAAGAATAGTACCACCGCCAATGGTGCCGACCTCAATGGAAGGCATCGACACGGCGATTTGGAGGTTACCATTGTTGCTGCGGTAGTATCGTTAGTTACATTGATCACGAGAACGAAAATGATCGTTGAAAAGCACTTACTTTTTCATGGTCGTAATACAGCTGCTGCTCTCAACGTTCTGAGCGGGGTCCTGACCAGTAGCCAAGAAGATGGCAGACACGATGTTGGAGGCGTGGGCGTTGAAACCACCCAAGCTACCAGCCATAGCACTTCCAATCAAGTTCTTGCTGATGTTCAGCTCCACCAAGGCGTTGACATCGCTCTTGAGAACACTCTTGACAACGTCACCAGGGATGATGGCCTCGGCCACGACAGACTTGCCACGACCATCGGTCCAGTTGATGGCAGCAGACTTCTTATCGGTACAGAAGTTACCAGAAAGCGAGATGATGGCCATGTCATCAAAGCCACACTCTTTTGACATGACGTCCAGGGCTTTCTCGCAACCCTTGGAGATCATGTTCATACCCATAGCGTCACCGGTGGTAGTCTTGAAGCGAATGTAAAGGTAAGTGCCGGCGAGCGCGGTCTTCAGACTTTGCAGACGAGCGAAGCGACTAGTCGAGTTGAAAGCGGCGGTGATGATACTGCGCCCTTCCTCGGAGTCAATCCACACCTTCGCAGCGGCAGCCCGAGCCAGGGTCGGGAAAGTCACGCAAGGTCCACGAGTCATACCGTCGCCGGTCAAAACAGTCACAGCGCCGCCACCAGCATTGATAGCCTTGGAACCACGACTGGTACTGGCCACTAGCACACCTTCAGTAGTGGCCATGGGGATGAAGTAGTCCTGGCCGTCAATCTTGATCGGACCGGCAACACCCAGAGGGAGGGGAAGATAACCAATCACGTTCTCACAGCAGGCACCGTGAACCAAGCCATAGTTGTAGTCCTTGTAAGGAAGCTTGGATGTTTCTAGAGAACTGGTAATAGCAGAAGTGGCAGGGGTACGAGCGATCACAGCGCGGCGGATCTTGACAGCCCGAGTGAACGCATCCACCCGACTCATCAAGTTCTCATCCTCCATGGTCTTCTCAAGAGCGTATCCGGGGAGTTTCCCTTTGAGTGACAAGGCGATCAGCTCCTCATCGGTCATATGAGGAGCACGCTTCTCCTTGAGCATCCGCTCGCACTCCTCCAACGAACGATTCGACTCCTGCTCATTGGGCTCGAACTTAGGGTACACCTTCGGCACCACTGGCTCCTTGGGGGCAGTTTCGGGTTCCTTGATACTCCAGCGAGCAGCATTGAAAAGGTAGCCGTTGAGAATGATACTAAGTGTCAGAGCGGCAATGATCCACTTGCTGATGAAGGGATCCTCCACGCTCTTGAGCAGACTCTCAAGCACCTTGCCACCGACAGCATCAAGGATCTGGTCGGTGTATTCGATGTCAATCGAGTTAGAAGGCTCACCAGCAGCGTAATGGATGGAGGGGTACTCCAGCTTGTACTTTATCGGCGGGATAATGGTTACCAGAGTCTCCTGCTTCTGGCTTTTGGCAGCCACATAAACCGTATCCAAGCCATTTTCGGCAACTTTGAAGGGGTCAATAGGGGTAGGAGCCATCACGTGGGACACGCGCGAGATCAGGGCACCGTTGCCAGTGTTCCGGAAGGGAATGGCCGAGAGGTTCACGACGTTGACAAGGACCAGACCACCGACCATGAGGATCTTGAATCGGCGCACATTGCTCGACTTCACCTTGCGTCCGAAGATGCTGGTATCATCCTCGCTACTACCGGAGCCCACATTTGGCCAATCGTTGCTGGAAGCAACGTTCTCGGCCACGCTGTGGGTGATGCCATCTTCCTCCAAAGCCTTGCGCAGGGCAACGTGGCGCCGGATGCGAGTAATCTCAAGCTTGATGCAGAGAATGGTGGTGTAGAAAGTGAAGAGCAGCACGCAGTCGAAGAACAGGATCCAGGCCGCGAGGAAGCAGAACTGCTGAAGACCACCCTGCACGCCAGAGGCAGCACCCATCGCAAGCAAGCCGATCTCAATGCAGTAGTGCTGGACAATCTCGAAACCTTGCTTCTTGATTGCAGTTGAAATGGACTCTTGAATAGAGCCAGAGGAAGTCAGCGGCCGAGGAGCGGCACCAGGACGAGGCCTACGGTTATCCACCGAGGCCCTCAAAACGGCGCGAGTGAACATAATCGGCTTCTCAAAGCCAATGGTCACAACCAAGAATGGAAGACCCTCTGAGAGCAGAAGCAGGTTGATCGGCACACCAAGCTTGGTGGTCACCAAAAGACCAAACAGGAAAGCAAAGGAGCCAGAGAAGAGCACGGTTGCGGCAAGCCAGAAGTTGGAGCCGAGACGGCGCATGGAGAAGAAGAGCGACACAAAGCTCAGGTGCATCGAGGTATAGCCGAGAGCCATGATAACAATGTCGATGGTTTCGGCGTGCTTGATGAGGTCCACAAAGGAGCTCCATGCGTCCGTCAACCACAGCTTGAGAGCCGTATGGGAGCTCGCCGCGCCACGAGCGGCTCTCATGATCCATTTCTTCGACTCCTTTTCTTCCTCATCAGCAGACGGATCAGGGATCTCTTGCGCAGCCCTCAATAGGTCAGCGACCTGGTCGAAAGGCACGGTGTATGCCAAGGATGAATCGTGGGAGAATGGCGAGAACAGGTTGGGGGTGTGGGGGACGGGGTGGGCGGAGACGTTGGCAGGAACCGGGACATCGTCGGCTGACGGGGCGGTCGATGCGGACTTGGAGGTGGAATCGGGGAAGATGAAGGTGGCCAAAGCCAAGTGACGGACAGCGGGATCCTCGATTTGCTAAGTTATTGCGTTAGACACGTTTCGACTATATTTCTCCGCCGCGGAGAAATGCTCACCGTCGAATCAGTCCAGGACTCTTCGGCCTGCCACTTCCACGAAGTCGACTCTCCCAGGCGCAAACTCCGGCTGCCCTGGAGAAGGGTCTCGGTATCTACTTGACCAGCAACGTTGCGAGGGTTCCGAGCGGTGTCCAGAAGGCTACCCTCCAGCAGACCCACGTAGGTCGTGCTGGCAAGGAGGGCAATCACAACAATGGTGTGAATAGGGTGGATACAGGCCCGGCGAGAGATGCATTGCAGCCCAGAGGTGACCTGACGCCGAATCCAGCTGGGTTCAGATTCCGGTGCAGCCTCAGAGGTGCGCAGTCTCTTGGAGATAAGTGAAGTGGCCATTTGTGTTGAGTCGCAGAGGAAGCGGTGTAGACGTCTGTTGAAGGCGTTGAGAGGAAATAAGACGGTCCGCAGGGACCAAGGCGTGCGAGAAACGTCTTGATGCTCTGCTTTCGAGCGACCTCGAAGCAAGAGGGAAGTTGAAGTGAGGGAGGGCCTAGTTCGAGGGCCGCATGGGGGCTCACGAGGCGGTGTTTCAGAAATGTTTCCGCTGGGACTTTTTGCGCAAAGGTTAGCGAGCCACACACGGGGCTAAGATAATGCGACGTCCATACCAGAAATAGAAAACGGAACAGGAGAGGCCGCCCGGGGCAATTGGACGCGGTATAGTCGAAGAAAAGTACGGGGAACCCCCTGAAGGTTGCAAAATAATCGCCCGCGCTGATGGAATTAAGTATCGCCGACGACGGGGGCTCGCCAAGCCACGCTTCAGTGGGGAGAAAACCAGCCTTTTCTGGTATTAGGGGTTGTTTAGCTTCGATGAAAAGACTACGAACAGAAAGTCGTCTTTATTTAACTAGAGTTCCAAGGTTGGCACCAAAGGAATCCGAACAATACGTAGAACAATACCGTTTCCCGATCCAGTCAATCCAACACAAACCGGAGGGGAATCCGTTCCCACGATCAAAAGTTCTTTTTTCAGCCTTACCTAGATAGACGGGAGTACGTATATTGGACATTACATGCAATAATTGTTCTTCTTGGATCATTGGAAGTACCTAGGTACTGTACAGGTGTCAATTTTGTTCGAGGTAGCAACTCAGTTGAACTCCTTATCAGTTTTGGCCGCGCTGGCCGCTATTTCCGCCCGTAAAAGTTGCAGCTCCCGACCATTGCTCGATCAGCCTGGCATCTCCGATCATGTTGATTCTCAGTGTATGATACCAAGGTATGTACATCCCTAGGTAGGTTTATACCTCTGTACTGCCCCGACGCAGAAATCTCGCGGGGTGAGTCGATCCAGGATCCACTCCGCGCTGGCTCTCCCAGGGTTTTCCCGTCATCCCGTAATAGTTCGCTTTTATGGTGACGCCGTAACACTCCTGGACAAGGCCAGATGGAATCCACCGGGTGGAGCTGACTGGAATCCATCAAGTCAGGTAACTCCAGTCAAATCACCATCCTTATCTTCTCCGGCAGCCCCGCGGCTTCTATCCACAATAGGAGGGACGTAACCGAGCTTCGCTAGGAAAAGAATTCCAAGATAAGATGCAAGTCCGATGACGGAGACGACCGTGGCGGTTTTCAGGCTTTCAGTTTTCTGCGCTTTCTTCCGAACGTGCCCATGCCCACTATACAAGGAAGCGAGCCGAACAAAGTACCAGAAGATGTGTGGCGGTAAGCTTTGATAAGCTCACCACTTGATGTGACCCTCGTATCACGATGTCAGCCCAATTCAAACGCCAAACACCACCGGCAGATCCGCTGAAGCTTAGACCGAGCTATGACCAAGGAAGCATGGGATAGTGGAGGCTCATGGTGGGGAATGCCCTAGATGCTCGAGACGTTTATCTCGCATAGCACCCGAGACTCGAGAGCGTGACAAGCTTTGAGAAGAAAAATAACGGTCCAAGACGCTAACTTGGTAAATGCAGAAGATTAAACTGAGAGAGCCAAGCGCCAAGGGAGCTGCTTACTCGGCCAATCGCAGAGCTCGAAGAGCCTCGACGTCTGCAAACTTACAACACTTGCAGATGAAGACCTTCTGTAAGCGCCAGGAGTATCTCCACGATCTGAAGCAGATCCTCGTCAATTTCCCGACTGCCTCGGCCAATTATTTATTTTTAGCCTCCCATCCTTCGGCACTCGGTGACACTAGGCTTGAAAATGACAGTCTGTTGGCGGGTATAGATCGTTTCACGCTTTAACATCGACTCTCTTTTGGAACCTTAGTTTGTTTCTTAACCTGATTACGCGCTCTAGGAGCCCTGACAATGACGGTTTGTTCATATATCTGCATCAGATGCCCCTCGAGGACAGCCTGCCTGGTTCTCTTTGTCTTCGCCGAGTCTGTCAGTGGTCTGATGCCTTGAGAGGAAAGATCCCGAAACAGCCTCTTTGACCTTTGTCTTGTGGCCCAAGTATCAGAATGGGGCTTGTGTGAATGCGCAGAGAATTCCTTTCATTGTTCTCATCTGAAATAAAAGCCAGCTGCCTGGCCTTCGACTCAAGGCAACACTGACACCAGCCTAACCCCCTGTGACAGTTGAAGATATCTTTGATAGTCTTCCACAACGCAGTCGCATCCTTGAATACCCCGCTGGTCGGCATCCTACAGAATCAATAAGACTCTGGCTTTTCAATTTCTCTCATCGCTATCGAAAAATACCATGAAGCTTGACAGCATCGTCCAAACGTTCTGGGTCCTTCCCATCTTCCTTGCATTTGCCAACGCTCATTCATGGGTGGAACAGCTCACGGTGATCGCGGCAAACGGAACATTTACTGGCACCCCAGGGTATGCTCGGGGGAATTATCTTCGCACGACAGCGGGATTCAATGATAAAACCATGACCTACTTGATCCCACCGAATACTCGGGCAAACGTGACGCTGGTCCTCCCCACCGACGAGATGTGCAAGAGCACTCAGCAGACCCAAACTCAAACCAACGGTAGCCCTCGACTGCAAGCCAGCGCTGGCGCGGCGATTGCACTCCGCTACCAAGAGAACGGTCATGTCACTCTTCCCTGGAACCAGCCGGGAAAGCCCCCAAACCGGGGCACCGTATATGTCTACGGAACGACAGAGCCCAAGGTTGGAGAGAAATTCCTCGACGTCCACGGTGCTTGGAATTCGGATGGCACCGGAGGCGACAAACGGGGCGTGCTCTTGTCCAAGCAGAACTTTGATGACGGTCGCTGCTACCAGATCAATACCGGAAACATATCCCAGTCTCGCCAGGAGACATACCCACACCAGGCCAACCAGCTGATGGGAGCAGACCTCTGGTGTCAACAGGATGTTCAACTGCCGTCCACTGCCCCATCGGGAAAGCCGTACACGCTCTACTGGGTGTGGGACTGGCCCACCGCCCCAGGTGTCGATCCAACATACCCACATGGCAAGACAGAGATCTACACCACCTGCATGGACATCGATGTAACGAATATCTCTACGAGTCATGCACAGAAGCAAGACGACTATGCCAGTGGCCAGGATCTCAACAATGCTGCCATTCCGTCGGAGTTTGCCGATCTGGATGATGTAGGGTCTGCCAAGCCGACCGAGTCATCGCCGCAATCACAGTCATCTGCAGCTGCTACAACCGTGTGGCAGACATTCACTTCGACAATTCCCACGGTCACTGAGACTGCCTGGGGGACTATGGAGGTCCATAACTGCTAGAGACTCGTCAGTCAACGGAGAGTGCCAACGGGGAGCAATAGAAGAGGGAATATGCTTTGGTCAGTGGAGAGTACTTAATCATAGAGATAGGAAATGAACCATGTCTTTTAGCCAACAGAACACAAAGTAAACAGACAGAAGGAAGGATTCAAGTATACTCTGTAGTAAGATGATAGATCCCAGTCCTGAAACGGAATGGCGCTAGATCTGAAACACGCTAGCACTATAGTCATGTGACCCGGCTTCAATTCACACAGGAGTGGACTTGGTGAAGATGAGAAGAGCCGCTCATTCTGCTTTCGTCTCTGACTGAGAACCTTGGCCCCTACCTTGCGGTCCCGGCAACTTACACTGCTGACTCCAAGGGACTTCCACTGCTGATTTAATAACCAAGGGAAGAGAGGAAGAGAGAGAGAGATAGAGAGAGAGAGAGAGGCGAGATCTAGAGGTATGCCCCCATCTCCGAGCCACTCACTCCCTCATGTCTGGTGAAGATCACGAGAATATCCTAAGCCCCTAATCTTGTTTTGATCTTAAACACCAGTCCACCGTTTTCTATTGCCTATCTCGTTTTTCTAAGCGCTGTGCCTGCGGTGCATTTATATCTGACACTCTGCGATCACAGAATCTAATTATAGACGCTTTCAACTGCGGGACAACGTCTGGAACAACAACGTTCCGATCACCCTTGACACCTCGCACCTGAAGAACTGTCTTGACCTCATTCACCAGGGGTCCGCTCTTACCTTCCGGTCCCGTCATTCGGTGGCCCCGTCCGGCGCCCTTGAACCCTCTTCCCCTCCTCCAGTTTTGCCAATCCCCGAGCCCTCCACCGTCGGGAATCCTCCACGCCCCATTGGATCTGGGTCATATACACACCTCTACTCTTGTTGGACTACGGAAGGTTCTGTACAGCGTGTTCGGTCACTGTCTTCTCGGTAGTTGCTGCACTGTGCCCCCTCGACCTCTCCACGGCTAGGCTTCAGTCGCAAGTGGGATACCGTTGGCGCGCCACCAATCGCAATGCAAAAATAGTCTCGGCGACGCGAAGACTCAAATCGACACTTTCCATTCTCAATCTCGCCCACTTGGGATCAATACCTTGCTGTCCAAGATGTCCGAACCGGTTTCGCCGAACAACCTGTCGGTGCTGCCGCCCATCCGCACGGATGGCACAGTGAAACAGTCACCAAGTGCGAAGGACCGGCTGTCCATGTACTCCAATGTCTCCTCCTTCTCCCAGAATCGCTCGCGCCCAGGCTCCCACGTGTTCCCCATATTCCATTCTAGTCTTCCCTACGCTCTGGTGCGAGACTTTGCCTACCCCCCGATCCATCCTCTGCATTATGGACCACCGCCTCCGCGCGCCTCGGAAGTGTCCACGCCAGCGAGTGAATACCGCCGATTGTCCGATCCACCACCCTCGTGGGACACTTCGAAGGGACCGTGGGCCACAGGCCCGTGGAGTACAGAGAGTGGCCAGGGCCATGGTCATCAGCAACTTCCTGCCATGTCCTTTGGAGATGGCCCTCCATACAGTGAAGATGAGGATTTGCACAGTCCCGTGGTGACTACGTCGCGCCAGCGCCAGAAGTCGAATGCGGGCTTGAACAGCATGGTAGACGAGAATGGCATGTTGGGTACCGGGCAAGTGGAACGCGGCACATTTGTGGGATTAAACCCTGACGGCACTGAGACATACTATGTCAACGGTGATGATGCGGTGGGGGATGGACCCGGCGGCGAGTACGTCACAATTCCCGCAAACGAAGGGCGATACTCGTACATGTATGGCGGTCAGCAATCCTATGCACCAGATGCAGGTTTCGAGTCAGAGAACGGGAACCGATATTCAAATGACTACCAATTTGCCGTCGGCTGCCCTGACGAAGAGATGCATGGCAAGGCCGTGGCACTCTTTGACTTCACCCGCGAACACGAGAACGAGCTCCCCCTTACAGAGGGCCAGGTGATCTATGTCTCTTACCGGCACGGCCAAGGCTGGCTGGTTGCAGAAGACCCAAAGACCGGGGAGAACGGTCTCGTGCCAGAGGAATTCGTGCGGCTTCTGCGGGACATTGAAGGAGGACTGACCTCGTTGAACGGGGAGCCCGGCCCCGATATCACAGATAGCAGCGGATCCATCAGCCTGGATGCCACTGAAGACAGCCATACTTCGATGCCCGCTCAGGAGGACCACCAGGACATCAATGGTGTTGGTGGCACCCATGAGTCCAACGCCACATCAGAGACCCGGAAAACGGCTGGTGATGCTGGCGAACGCTCTAGCATATTGACCAAGACCTGAACCCTCTTTTCAACGTCCATGAAGCGGCTTCGCTCGATCAAGAGCACAAGTCGGCAGCACCAGCATGACTCGGCTTCTCGAGGCATCTGACGTCGCTGAAGTCGGCTGGCGATGGTCTTTGTCTTCCCTTCATCCGCAGGGTAGGGACTCTCAAAGAAGCGCATAGTCACTCTGCCTTGCCTTTCCATCGATGGGCATCCACTGCCATCTGGTCGGTAACTGCATCAATCAAGGAAAGAAAACGAGAAGACCCAGAGGGTACTGGCCCACAAATTACAGGCCAAACCAATCCATCGTTCTCAGGATCACCTACAATCGCTTCACCTGGTCAAAACCGACTACTCCTAACCCAAAAACTCTCCGCCCCATACCCGACTGATGAATCCTACTACACTTTCACTTTTGATATCCCGACTCTTACATTCTATCTGAGGAAAACCGTGCCTAGAGATTGCTTGGTTGTCTCCTAGACGTGCGCACTTCCACCCTTCACAAATTCATGTTCTGTGTTCCGTCATACAATTGTTCATCTCCGGCCTTTTCTCTGCTTCTTGCACATGTATCTAGCTTCCTTCAGCGCAGGCGTTGTCCTAGCACCAATTAGCATCAGCGGTAATGCCTATTAACACTACAGCTTGGTTTGAATATCGTAGACTGTAAAATAGTCTCAGAATCCTCGATCCACTTCCACCACTCGCTCTACCTGCTTCACCCGGCCTAGAGACCATGTCCCTACTGCGAGGACCCGGATATGATTTTAAATACTTGCATGTCCTTGGGTCCTGTCAAGAGCGTTTGGATAGTTCAAGTATCAGAGAGGGTCAAACAAGGGAAAAAGCAAAAAAGAAGAAAGAAGAGGACCGTCGGAGTCCAACCTCTCGTTGGTTCTCGCATCAGCTTTTTCAGCCGGACTCTAGAGTTGCCAACAGGGTTCGAACCCGCGACAGTGGGAATTCCTTGGATCGGGTGCCAGGCTAATTCCCACTAGGCCACAGTGGAGGAGCGGTGCTAAAGATGACAATTTACTGAGATATAAGGGAGAAGTGAGCGAGCCCCACTTCCCCAACTTATCTGCTGATACAGTCCCCACCAAGCTCAATTCTATTGGTCCTGGGCCCACACGTGCTCTAGTCTATACTCGGAAGAGTGAATTGAATGCTTTTATTAACTGTACCTCGTATAACTCGTTGCAATGGGTTCGACGAAGTTTCAAGACATGACAAGGATAATAGGAAGAACAAACATAGGGCATTTTACTAGGAGATGGCACGAGAGATGAGATATTGCCAATGAGAAAGAGAAAAGGAAATTTTCAGAAACAGCTCTGTTAAAATGAAGTTTCCATAGACCACACAATATATGCCGAATCCATTGGAATATACTCAGTAACAAGCAAATGGGGTAGATGAATGGAACCAAGTTCAACCGAGCAAGTCGAATGCGGAGCTGCCCTGCTTCTGCTGAGACTGGGCGGGTGAGGCACTGCCAGACGAAGCAGGTGCACCCCAGATACCGGCGCTAGCCTTCTCCTTGGCCATGCTGGCGAGGTTGGGGCCCTTGTTTGCGTTGCTGTTGGTCTTTTGGATGCCGGCACTGGCGCTCGCAGAAGACCAGAGGGAGCCGAAGGCGTCGCCGGAGGGCTTCTTGACTGCTGTGCTGGCAGGCTTGCTGTTGGCGATGGGAGAGGCCGTGGAGGAGACGGAAGACGTGGCGGCGTGCGAGGAGAAAGACTGGGTGTTGGTGTTCACAGAAGTGAAGTAGTTTGGTGTTACGCCTTGGTAGCCTGAGGGCCTCGGGGCCATGGGCTGCTGGAAAGAGGCGGTCTGCGACACGGGCGAGGTCATTGAGCTGGAGGATGGGGTGGGAGTCGCCGATGTGAAGCCGACAATGCCATTGATGTTGTTGCCCTGCGAGGCCGAGACGGGTACGGGTGCCACGAACTGGGTGCTAGAGGTTGTGCTGGCGGTGGAGGCGGGAGGCGCAATGCCGAATTGGTTCGAGGCTGGCGCAGAGGGCGCCGGTGTGGCGGATTGGAAGTCGTCGAACTCGTCATCGTCGGGGGTCGAGTCCAGCATGTTCAGTGCGCTGCCAGCGGGTTGTTTACCGGCAGCGGTGGAAGCGGTGGTAGTTGTAGGCTCATCGTCACCGAAATCAAAGAGGTCCACCACAGGTGCCGGCTCCGGCTTCTTAGGTTCCCTCTTCGCGCTAGACGCAGGCTCACGCCGTGGTACACTGACTTCTCCCTCGTCGTACTCGTCGTATTCCTCAAAGCGGTTGCCCCGGCGACTGCTGCTGTCCTGGAAGTCACCATCATTGGTAGCGCCACCAAACCCTCCGCCATCGCCATACACGCCTCCACTGTATCCACCATATCCCATGCTGTCGCTTCCGAAGCCACCGTAGCGGCCGGAGCTAGAAGATCTTCCTCCAACACCTATGCCACCCTCGAATCCACCGAACTTGTTCCGATTCGCCCTGGCCTTTTTGCGTTCTGCGCGAATCAGGTCCACATCACCCAACAACTTCACCAACTCCGAAGACCGGTTACGGACGTTGATACCCTGATCCTTGCCGTTTTGATCAATGAAGTGAAATTGCCGCAGCATCCGCAACAGTGACATGTGAGACCTTGCGTCGTCGACCACCCGCTCCGATCCGTTCTTGACGAGGAATTCGAGAAGCTGCAGACTCTATGATTCGCAAAGAGACCCATATTAGAACAATGAAATGTTGTAAATGAAGCGCAACCCTCCCATACCTTGTAAATCTGTCGCCATTCTTCTGCAGCCTTGTCGGTGAACCGCTTGTAGAGAATAGGCATGATCTCATTGAGCAATTGGCTGCAGTAAATAGTATAAGTATGCGCGCAGTGCAATTGAACTTGGGACGGAAGCGTCACTGACTAGCTGTGTGTTCCATTGGCGATCTCTTGCATCAACGTGGTTGAGGCACCCCAGGGTTCATTGTTTGTAGCTTCTCGGACCTAGCCCGCAATAGTAAGCTTTTGAGTCATGTTTCTAGAAGTTTTCGTATTGTGGGATCGTATTCGTGGTTGCAGGATGGTTGCGCGCAGAGGGTTCGTGGTTGGGTACAAACCTTGGCCTCCATCTCGGTATAGTTCATGACGGCTGTGACGGAGCGGTCAGCCCGGTTTCGGGAATTGCGAGACAAACGTAAGTCGCTTGGAACCGCAACATGAATAGGCATGAGGGATCATAACATACCATTTTGCACCTTGCGAACTCCGGCCTTGATGTCATACAAGGTCAAGTTGCTGACCTGCTCTTGGATCTTGGAGAAGTCCATGGCGAGGGGTGGACTGCGGTCTGGCGGAATGGGACGCAACGGGGAACGGGAGGAGTGCTGAGCAATATCAGATACTTCGAACGACTGGAAGTCAAAGACACTGAATCGAAGCCCGCCGGGGTTGCGGAGCAAGAGGAAAGTTGTCCTTGGGGGGAAAGTTGGCCGGTTTCCAGCTGCCGGATTCCCACGCGCCACACGGTCACGTGGCAGCCCCTGACCCCCGGCAACAAGTTGTATAACTTCATTCTTCGCCACCAAAGCGTACAAGTTTTGGTTATGGAACGGATTGATATTATCACATGTGTACATATCATTCAGGTGCCCGTATAGACCGAGGCGCTATCGCTATCAAAATCGCAGTAAAAAAAAGAAAACAATACCCTAGGTATCTAAACAAAAAGGAAAAAAAGTCAAACAGGAAAAGAGGAAAACAGGAAAACAGGTAAACGGTAAAGAATAATACTAGGAATGCCCACCCGAATCATTCTTCGTCATGTCCATCAGCGTAAAGCTCATTCGTTGTAAAACTTCTTCATAATCAAATGCAAAAATAGGTTAACGTTGACACGCATCTGGCCCTCAAAGAAGTCCATGAATTGTGTGTTGTTGAACTGGGCCTGCAGCAAGTCATCCAAGGGAATCTGCGCATTGGCACCGGGGACCATCATGTTGCCACTGCTGCCATCAATGGTGAATACTCCAACTTCATTACTGGAAATGGTCAAGTCGACGCGGTCCCATTGCCGCTCAGTGTAGCCCTTCCAAGAAACCAAGACACCTCGGTCGGCCAGAGTGCGAGCAGAGTACTTGTAGGACCCAAACTTGAACACCTTGCCCGATTTCTGAAGTTCTCGTTGGTGGTCCCATTGCTTGGTAAAAGGCATCAGGAACCGCTTCTTTCCCTTCTTGTTCTGGAGCGTAATCATGGCCTGCTCAATGTAGTCGTTGTAGGTTTTGAGCTGCTGATCCAGGTAGAGGGCTTGGTCGTTGAGGCGAATGGATGTTAGCCGTGCACCCTCCAACTCACGCTCTCGTTGGACTCGCCGACGGTGTTTTGTGCGGATGTCAATGGCAATGGCATTCAGGAGATCCTGGTAGTGGTTGTGCCGAGAGATTTTGCCGGCCTGCTCAAGACGAAGGATGTTTTCCAGAGCGGTGCCTTTGAGCTCCGAATAGGTCATTGAGCCGATGTCAATCAGAGTACTGGCCTCGCCGTAGGCACCACGTCGAGGATTGTTTGTATGCAGTTCCTCTCGCACCAATGTCTGCCACCTCTCTTCATCTTCGTCACTTGGTAGTTTCACCATTATGTCCATTAGGTTGGCGCCAGTTTGAACTCGGATGATGTAGAGGATGCATCGCTTGGTCTCCATGAAGAGTGCCTTGACCTCTGCCTCTGGATCTTTGCTATGAATTAGCGGATGTTGATGAGAGACGGAATTCTACGGAGTCTCCTACCTTCCATCTGAGCCAATTTCGGGTTTAGCGTGAGATTTATCTCAGTAGTGCTGACACTCATCAACTCGCTCTCGTTGCGCTTCACATTGCCAAGCTCTCGCACAAACTGTTTGAGGATGTCATCGGGGTTCTGGCATATGAAGTCGATCTCCGAGGCCACAAGTTGGTGAATGGAGAAGATATCGGACATTTTGATATACAAAGTCGGTTTGGCCTTGGCGTAGAGATCGTTGAACTCATCAATGTCAAAGTAGGACTCCGCATCTTGAACCGAGACGACTACTTCAAGTTAGCACCATAAAAGAGGGGGGTAGGAAAAGGAACAGAGAGAAACTTACCTTGGCCCCAGATGCGGCCTAAGCGTTGTATTGACTCGCCAATGTAGGAGTTGAGAGGTTGGAGATAGACATTCTCTGCTCCAAAGAGTCTTCCGGAGGCGACCTGCGCAACCACCTTGGCGATCTCACTGAGGTTTCTCTTTTGCTCTTGGGTCAAGCCCCGGTCCGTAACGCCGTATTTCTCTGGCTCGAGCATAGCAGGTTGGAAATAATTTTTCCAGACCCAGTGGCCGACCGTCTGGAGGATAAACCCAGGGTCCTCGTTCGAGAACCGCGCGAGGAGATTCTCGTACATTTGCTGGGCAAGATATCTGGTACCAAAAGGCATCCTATACAGGAAGTCCTCAAAGGCGGCGAAAAACTGATCTGCGAGATCGCGCAGATCTTGCAAATGCTGAATAAAGGTCTCGCGAGTTTCAGGATCCCTGATCGCTTCTTCCCGGGGAAGATCTGCCGGGCGACGGCTACGTTGACCTGTGCGGAGCTCTTCATTGTTGATGGAAGAGCGGTAGATCTGGATCGGGTCGCTCTCAAGGTCAAGCTCCGGGTTCCCGATGATAGACTCCTTTATCATGGTACCCATAACATCCCGCATGAACTTTCGGTCTCGGGGTGACTTGGCATATGAGCCGAAGAGTTTGTTCCAGAAGGAAGTGGAGCGCAGGTACTCGGGAAGGGAGGCAAAGTGCTCGATATCCTCCTTGGCAGAGCGAGCGATAAGCTTGACGAGGTAGTACTCTTCACGTCGTTTCTGCGAGTATCCGAATAGACCCATCATCAGGAGCCTGATCCTCTCATATTCCTTGTCCGAAGTATTGATCTCACGGAGTCGACGGAACAGACGGGCAAGATACTGGGATTGAGTTTGAAGGAGGAAGAAAAAGACCTGGTATTGGTCCAACTTCCTCCTCGACGTCTTGTTTAACGCCTTGAGATCATATGGGTCTTTAGAGGAAATCTCGGTGTTAGACAACAGGTTGCCAATGTGTCCTCCAAAATGCTTCTGATGCTTGACAACTTCATCGAGCGTGATTTTGTTCTTCACGAGAAGGGCAATCTTGATATCCAGCTGGCTGATATACTGTTCCGCCTCTTCATTTTGCCGAACTTGCTGAACCACGAGCTTTCGCAGACGCTCAAACTCAATCTCTTCGTCAAAGTCAAAGTCACTGTCATTGAGAAGATGCACAAAGCCTTTGACCGTTCCAACAGGTGGATTCTTGCCGCTTGTCAAACTCTTGTAAGCCTGACCCTGAATCCGGCCCCTGATGACACTCTGAGCCTTGATGACTTTCTCCATGTTCTCGTTGTAGTGGCGACGCCTCTCCTCAAAGCGGTTCCGAATGATATTTCCTCTGATCCTTGATTGGAAATCGGTGATGATATCCTCATCATCTTCAAGATCAGCCAGCATGCGGCCAACTTCGAGCCGAACAATCATTGCGCGAGCCAGTGCTTGGAGTTGCACAGCTTCCTCTTCATGTTCTTCCAGGCGGGCAAGGACGCTGCCAACTTCGATTCGGGAAATGGCTGCGCGCGCAAGAGCTTGGAGGTCCACAATGGAGTGTTCTTCTTCTTGGAGAGCTTGTTGGTCGGCGTCCAAATGTTTGCGCAGAATAATAGCACGGGCCCTTGACTGCAAGTCCAAGATGGTACGCTCTTGGCTCATGAGCGCAGCTCGCTGCGACTCCAAGAATCGCCTCATAGCGCTGCCCCTGAGCATGCCCTGTAGGCTGGTCACGGTTGAGGTATGCTGGGCCAGCTCAGCACGAAGAGCTGAGTTGTCTTTTCTCAAAAAAGCACCTCGCACGAGTGCTTGCAACTGACTGCATCCGTTCTCCGTAAGTTTGAGAGCATTCACAAGCTGTGATTGCTGTTTCCTGGTCGTTATAGCCCTAGCGAAGGACTGGAGTGATATGATAGCAGGAGCTTCATTGTGGAGGGATGCCTTGATTTGGGAAATGTGTTGGCGAGCAACGGTTCCTCTAATCACTGCCTGCAGCGATCTGACAGAGTCACTGGCTTCATCAACGGCTTGCGATTGTATACTCATTTGCTTTCGTTGCAAAGAACCTCTGATCACTGCCTGGAGGGTTGTAACATCATGTTCAGCATATCGAGTTTCTTCATATTGGTCGGCAACGTCCTTGCGCAGTAATGCACCCCGAATGGCAGCCTGCAGAGTTGTAACATCGTTTTCGGCGTATCTAGTTTGTTCGTATTGATCGGTAACATCCTTGCGCAGTAATGCACCCCGGAGGGCAGCCTGGAACTGCTTGATTCCATGCTCTTCTTTTCGGAAGCGCAATTGCAAGTTGCTTGTTTGAGATCGCACCTTCGAAGCACGGATGAGGCTTTGCAGTTCCAGAATATCGCATTCTTGGGCCTTTCGCCATTGCATTTCTCCTTGCTGACGATGGCGCACAATAAAGCCACGGCTAACTGCCTGAAGCTGGATGGCAAACTGGCGCATGCTGAGTCGATACGAGCTGATTTGTCGTGCCCAGTCTCCACGCAAGCGCGACTGTAGCTCGAGCAGCAGAGGCTCAAAGTCCCAGAGGTCATTCATCGTGTTCCCAAGTTTCAAACGCAGCATTGCGCCCTTGATTTGAGCCTGGAAATCCTGGATTGAGGACTCATTCTCATGCAGCTCACGCTCGATGCGTTCCTCTTCCGATTCGACGGGTTCCGGTTCGGGTTCAGGCTCGGCGCCGAAATTCGCAGCCATGCCCGCAAAGCTCGGCATGCTAACGCCTGCTTTGTCAAGACCCTTCTGGGTTTTCTCGAGCTCATGGTGCTCGAACTCGAGTTGACCAACCAGGTTGCCCATGCGGAAGTCTAGCATTCCATTCTTGAAAAGCAACCAAGACAGGGCGTGAATGCAATGGATGACTTTGGGGATATTCTTCTTCTCGTAGAGGTCAATAAGCTCGAATCGGAACAGTTCAGGCAAGTCAATTTCGTCTAGGAAGCGGAAGAAGAGGGCGATGTTGTCTGAATGGCGGTACTGCAACTTTGGGTTCCGAAAGATGCGCAGAGGTCGATTCGGGTACATTGCCTGCACTACCTCCGCGAGCGTAACGCCATCTCGCAAAGCTTCCTCCAGCTGAACAATTGGAGGAATCTGCTTTTCGATGACCTGTTCGATCCACTCTTTGGCCTCTCCAATGTGACACAAGTATTCGTAGGCTTGCAGGAATTGCCGTTGCTGATCCATCCAATTGCCTGCAGCCCAGGAGGACACCTTAGGCTTTTCTGGTGATCTCGCGCCATTTCTCCCAGCAACCGAGTCCGCACGCTTCAACCGCCGCCGTCCTTGTAAGCCAACAACAGAAGGTGTCGCTTTGTTGAATTGAAATTCCTCTGTCTCACCGGACTGGGCAATCTTTGAGAGCGTTCTGAGGTGGCCTGTCGCTGATTTTTGGAACGTTTCGAGCTCAGGTACAGATAGAGCAGCGGTCAGCGGTGGAGGGTGAGGACTGTTGGAGAGCCGCTTTTGGGGTGACGAGGGGCGTGACGATCCTGGAGCTGGAGTGGGAGACCAGTGATGAGGTGAAGCGCCATGGGGAGGTGTTTGAGGTTCGAGCACGGGTGATTTATAACGAGGCGATTCATTTTCCTTGAAGTGAACACGATGCGATTCGGGAGTACTGGGCCGATGTGCTTTGCTGAACTGGTGCTCACCAATGGTGTTGCTACGCGAGTGTCGATATGCGCCGGTCGGAGCAGACGGGGTAATGTTCGGTGCCTGTTGCAAAGGCCGTAGGGACCGGCGAATGTTCTCGTATGTCGATCCAGCATTCACCCAGTTTCCCAGGCCAGTCGCGTTCATGTTGCCGGAGCTGGCTTCACTCTTTCCTCGGCGATGTCCTAGGTGGCTCTGGACCGACGCATTGGATGAGACTGTGCTTGTTCGACTCGGAGCAAAGGAGCTTGACGCAACGGAGTATGCTGAAGAGTTTGTGGACGCGGTTGACCCGTTTCGCAGCGGACTGGATGACTGTGCCGGGAGATCCGTATGGGCCCGCTTAAATGATGGAAATTGAGTCGACATTACCATTACCGTCGCGAGGGGAATGCGAAAACCGGAGAGAGAGTCCCGTTCTCGATTGACCGCATGCCTGCTTCGCAAGCAGAAGCAGGATGTTATGTTGGTCCGGGCTTCGAAAGATTATTGACTGTGTTTCGGATCAATGCTACTTGGAATGTGAGACCCGAGGAGCGCGCACAGGAGCGACAAAGTCGGTGAACGTGTAGTTTCGGGGGAGGGCAGTCGCCAGGTCAGGTGAAGTGTGTAGCGGAAGGCGAAAAGGTGTAAAGTGTGCGGATCCAGCAGGACCTCCCGATGATTGAATTCTTGTTGACGGTGGGGGAGAAGGCAGGAGCGAACAGGGATCTTCGCACTCTGTAAACAAACCTCCCGATCCGGATTAGTGTGATCGTCGATCAGTCCGCCGTGGGTCACGTGTCACTTGCCCATGGTAACACGAGCTTTTTAGAACTTGCTCGGCTACTATCACTTCGTTCTTTTATTTCTTGCCTGGGCACTCGTCATTCTCTTGCTGAAGAGTGCATTTTGTCTGTCCAACAGGGAGGATAGCGGTAGTCCTGGTAGGTGTGGCTGAGATCCATTCAGCGGAGGACTGAATCCGCCCCACCTGGTGAATAGTTAAATCCTGATTTATATCCGCCCAGGAGCCTCCAAGACATATATCAGGGTTATCCGATCTCTAAACGGATTACGGAACGCCTATTCTCTGCTTTCGGCCACGTTCTGCGGAATCTGGATGATGCTACTCCCTGCTCGCGACCTTTCAAGAATTGAAAAACAACCCCTCGACTCTCAGTGCAGAGGATCGCATTCGGCTTCTCGGATTTCTTGAAATTGCAATTCAAGTCGCAATCATTACTGCTATAGCTCCAACGAGCTCGAATAAGCAAGACCTCTCAAAGAAGGCCGCTCAATTACCTAGGATCTAACTTTCTGTGGGATTGACTTGTTATAGAGCTGTGTGGAAAACTTGCCTTCGACGAAAAAGGGGCCTTCGAGGATACTCTGGATACATTGGCCGATGTTTGCCTCCAGCAGCTTGTCCACAATTTTATGTCTCCCGACGTTGGCACGCCGAAGAGGTCTCCATGCAGGACTTGTGGAAGGCGACCCAGAAGGACCCCCGCAATGGCTCGCTTGTACCGATGAAAGGCGTAGAAATATTTCCTCAAGACTCAACTTAGGAAGTTGTAACCGCCCTTCGAACAAGTAACCCGAGACATTGAACCTCTTAAAGGTTCCGTAGTTTTGTGCGACCATCACATGAATACCCCATTTCCACTGTTCATGTTGGGTGTTATACTTCTGCTATACGAGCATTGCTATTCTCGGAATATTTCAGAATGACACTGTAGACAATGATTAAGACAATTTTTCGCAACTGTCACTTGGCGACCTCTCAGACGATCTCGAAGATCTACTCAAACGGACCTGGCCTATAAGAAGCTGCTGCAGCCCTAGTGCGCTGCAATGCAAGCTCTACCTGGGATACAAACAACAGATAGCCTCTTACTGGGTCATAGCATGGATTCACCCCGTGCCTAACATGTCGTTTGACATCATTTTAACCCTGTAGAAAGCTTATCTGTTAGCCGCCGTCAGACCTAATGTCCCCCACCAGAGCATAGAAACGATATTGATGCCTAGGTGTGACTACCATCAGATTTATCTTCGAAACTAAGAAGAAAGTCTCTAGAATCCATATCACAGCACTAAGAGCTCACCAGAAGTTTCAATATCCCGTAGTGCGTGATTTCTAACATTGCCGGTCAAACCGTCGACCCCGCCAACCGAGAATAATGACATGCTAATCACGAACCCGCCAGGACTCTTTCCACCTCGCACTCCTCCAGCCACAACTTCCTCGCATCGCCATAATGATAGCTCTTGATACCCAACCTCGTTATGTCTACAAAATCATCGCCTCCAACGCGCCCATCCGTGAGCCGATCCCCGAGCGCCTGCCGGTCAGCGAGCTCGACAAAACCTCGGGATTCATCCACCTCTCCACGGCACACCAGGTGGAGAATACGTTGAAGCACTTCTTCAAAGACGAGCCGGTCGTGTACATTTTGCGCATCGAGTACGAGCGAGTGGTCCAAGATATTCGCTGGGAGTCACCCGACGGTAAAGTGTGCGGGCCCCGGCCGGGAGAGGGTTTGTTCCCGGTGAGTTATACGGCTACCCCGACCTTAGAAAACAGTAGCATTTCGCTGAACAACTCAAAGCATTTGTATAATGGACTCAAGCTGGGCAAGGAAGAGGTGGAGAGCATTGCCATATGGCAGAATGAGAATGGATGGGATAAGGCTCTAGATGGGGCGGAACCATGGCTATTGTACTAATCATAAGACGTGTTTAGTTGCACTGAGGCCCACTACAAGTGACATGCAGACAGTACAGTCGCTAAAGCCTGGAAAGTTGATCCTCAAACCAGAGACTGGAATGGAAGAATGTTGTCCTTCAATCACCTGGTGCATAACGATGCATGACCTGTCTATCTCCTTGCTCATTAAGCTTTCAAAGGTCACGCTATGCTATGCTTCGACGACTCAAATGAAGCGGTAGCATCTACGCTAACTAGAAACACAAAAGTGGTCGTAACTTCGCTGGGCTCACCTGGTCGACCCAGGGGTGCCTTCCCACCCCATTTCTTTATCTGCTTCGCATAAATAGCTCCAGAACTCCACGCATCGTATAGGTCAGCCACTTGGTGATTGTCCCGGTGGATGAGTCAGGAAATGGCTTACGCCATGCGATGGACTCGAGTGCCCTTGGGGATTAAGCGTGTTGCCAGGCATTTGGTGAAGCTGATGATAGTAATTTTAGTTGCGCCGTAATCGATCATTATGAATGAACCTCGAAAGGCACCACGGAAGATGTACCAGTGATGCTGTGGACAGAGGCTTTAACAACCAATAAGCTGAGAACTGTCAATACCCAGAAACCTACGAAGCATCCCGAGGTAATGTAGGTATAAGGATAAGTCCCCATAAATTACCTGAATGAATTGTTTTGCTACGGTTCAAAGTAGGTGATTCAAAATGAAATTCAAGGTTTCTTTGGTCTGATTATGGAGATGTAGTTACAGGCGGGCGGAATATAGGTCTTAGGTTCTTTTCATCGTTACGATAACACAAATTAAAGGGCAAGGGCATTATAAGAACGAAGAATCGAGGTGTATATACTCCGTAACAAAGACTATCACATCGGCCGCTTCTCGGATATATCTTAGGCACGTAAGATAGTTAAACTCGGAGTTTAAGTCATCATTGCTAAGCAGCATATTCTCACCGCCCGAGAAATCTCGTTTATCGGACCAATCAGGGCGCATAAATGCGAAAAAGTACGCTACCCTCAATGCGGTAAGGCCCCCTTCGTGCCGAAAAAAAAAAAAAGCTGGAACTCTTCGTCGAACTTTTTCTTTTCTTTTCTTTTCTTTGGGAAAGCTGGTCTCTCTCCATCAACAGATTGTTTCCTTTCTGTTGATTGATCCTCTTCTGCCTTTTATACCCCATCACTTTCTGGGATCTCTGATCCCTTCTTTCTAATAATTATGCCTATCACCCGCAAGGAGGCCGCGCCCGGTGCCGCCATGAAGGCTGAGATCGAGGACTATACCAAGGCCCTCGAGGTCGCGAAGACCTACACCACCCCGGATGGCTTGGATGTGGACACTCTCCTTGACTCCGACAAGCACGGTGCCCTGACCTACAACGACTTCTTGGTTCTGCCCGGTTACATCGGTAAGCCGATCACGCTTCGGGGATAAATCTGTGGCCATCTTAATAACATCCAAAACCTAGGCTTCCCTGCCTCTGATGTTACCCTTGATACCCCTGTGACCAAGCGTATTTCGCTTAAGGCTCCCCTGCTCTCGTCTCCCATGGACACTGTCACCGAGCACAACATGGCCATCCACATGGCTCTGCTTGGTGGTCTGGGTGTTATCCACCATAACTGTGCCCCCGAGGACCAGGCGGAGATGGTCCGCAAGGTCAAGAGATACGAGAACGGCTTCATCCTGGACCCTGTTGTTATCTCCCCCAAGGCCACCGTTGGTGAGGCCAAGGAGCTGAAGGCCAAGTGGGGTTTCGGTGGCTTCCCTGTCACTGGTAAGCCGATTGCATTTTTCCTTATTTCAATCCCATCTTCACCTTTGCATGATGATTTTCCATCTTTTCTATATAACTTTCGTTCCACTGGAGCAACGAGAGTTGCGCTGTAGAGAAACGATTCTCAACTGATCGCTTGTTTCATCACATACCATGTCCACACAATGGTTGTTTGACATGAATGCTAACTCAACTGCGTTATGACAGAGAACGGAACCCTCAAGTCCAAGCTGGTTGGTATGGTCACCTCTCGTGACATCCAGTTTCACCACAATCTTGACGAGCCCGTCACTGCCATCATGGCCACTGATCTCGTCACTGCTCCCGCTGGCACCACTCTAGCCGAGGCCAACGAGGTCCTCCGCCGGTCCAAGAAGGGCAAGCTCCCCATTGTCGATGAGGCTGGCAACATTGTCTCCTTGCTTTCTCGCTCGGACTTGATGAAGAACCTCCACTACCCCCTGGCTTCCAAGCTCCCCGACTCCAAGCAGCTGATCTGTGCTGCTGCCGTTGGCACCCGCGAGGAGGACAAGTACCGCCTCAAGCTGCTTGTTGAGGCTGGTCTTGACATCGTCATCCTGGACTCCAGCCAGGGTAACTCCATGTACCAGATTGAGATGATCAAGTATATCAAGAAGACTCACCCTGATATCGACGTTATCGCCGGTAACGTTGTCACTCGCGAGCAGGCTGCTTCTTTGATTGCCGCCGGTGCCGATGGCCTGAGAATTGGCATGGGCAGCGGTAGCGCTTGTATCACCCAGGAGGTCATGGCTGTCGGTCGTCCCCAGGCCGCCGCCGTTCGCAGCGTCTCCTCTTTCGCCGCTCGCTTCGGTGTTCCCTGTATCGCCGACGGTGGTGTTCAGAACGTTGGCCACATCGTCAAGGGTCTGGCCCTGGGTGCCAGCACTGTTATGATGGGCGGTCTCCTTGCCGGTACTACCGAGTCCCCCGGCGAGTATTTCGTTTCCAACGAGGGTCAGCTCGTCAAGGCCTACCGTGGTATGGGCAGTATCGCCGCCATGGAGGACAAGAAGGCCGGCGGTGGCGGCAAGGACAGCAAGGCTAGCAATGCTGGTACTGCCCGCTACTTCTCTGAGAAGTCTAACGTTCTGGTCGCCCAGGGTGTCGCTGGCTCCGTGCTCGACCGTGGGTCCGTCACCAAATTCATCCCCTACCTCGTGGCCGGTGTCCAGCACTCTCTGCAAGACATGGGTGTTAAGAGCCTCGACGCTCTGCACGACGGTGTCAACAAGGGCACTGTGCGCTTTGAGATGCGAAGCGCCAGTGCTCAGACCGAGGGCAACGTCCACGGTCTGCACAGCTACGACAAGAAGCTTTACTCGTAAGATCCAGGCTTCTTTGAACTGTGAACGTTCGCACTTGTGAATATGATTTGGGATTATCTCCACGATGATATGGTGAAAATAAAAAATGGGGTACGATATGGGTAGGAGTTACGATTTGAGGAGTTACGCTTTTCAATTTAATGAGCATACTGTTTCACTATTTGTGCATCTGTAGAAATTAAGCAGACAAGTAGAAGCACATGGTTGCGGCTATCGGCGCGAATGCGGCCAAGGCGGACGCGGGGTACAAGGATAAGCCTAGGCTCTCGGGTCTTGTCCTTGACTATAACCACGGGCCAAAGATAAAACAGCTTCGGGAAATGTCTGCCATTCTCTCTGAATATATCTGTCATTCGTTAGCACCTAGATTGGCCCAACGATACTCTCTAAACCCGTGGATTCGAGAATATCGGTCATCACTTCGCATTGCACGCTTTCGGCCTTTGCCGTCGGGTAGTTACCTGGCCTCTGTCAGGACCTATTCAGCCCATTCAAACCCAGGATCGACAGCCCAGTTTGCCAACATGCCCCGTGAAACTGGATATGGTGACAAGCAGAAGGCACCGGCTGTTCCTCGGCCCAGTTCAAGGTTGGTTGTTGCATGAGTTGATTTACACCCCTGGCCGCTTATAGCCGTGGTTTTCCTCGGGATATTGACGGCCACAACCTTACACGTCAAGAAAAGTCTCGCTAACCAAAGACTTAGTGTGATTCTGATCTCTCCAAAGAATGAAATCCTTCTTCTTCACCGCGTCGGGACATCTAGCTCCTTCGCCTCAGCTCATGTGTTCCCGGGCGGAAATCTTTCGAGCCAGGATGGGCCGATACCACCACCTGAAGACCATGCCGTGCATGATGATGCTCCCGCCTACCGGCGCGCAGCTATTCGGGAGCTTTTCGAGGAGAGTGGCATTCTGCTCGCGAAAGACCGGGATTCAGGAAAGATGCTGGTCGTCAACGAGGAGACTCGAGAACAGGGCAGACGACTTATTCACCAGAACAAAGTTTCATTCCCAGACTGGTTGAAACAGCAGCATGCAAATGCGGAGCCAGATATTGGTTGGCACACTCTTCCTTGAAGGATCGATTCCGGGCTAATTCTGAAAAGACCAATTGATTCCCTTTACCCATTGGATTACCCCGACCAATGTTCCAAAGAGGTATACAACACAAATGTATCTCTACTTCATGCCACTGCCAGTCAACCTGGATAAGAAACTGCTCGAGGAGCTCCCTGCTGAAGGCGAGCGTGAAGAAATTCAAGTCCCGAGTAGCGATGGTGGCATCGAGATTACGGAGGCGCAGTTCCTCCCGGCTTCAGAGTGGCTTCGCCGCGCACAGAGTGGGGGGATCATTCTCTTCCCGCCTCAATTCCTACTTCTACACCTGATATCGGGCTTCCTCGACCAGGAACCTCGACCGGGCGCGTCCATGGAAGAGATGGAGAAACGCCGAGTAGCACTGGTCAAGTTTGTGCACTCCGGGTCGCCTGCTTGGACGGATAAGTGTATTTCGCCCAAGATGCTTAAGATGACCGAAGATGGTCGGACAGTCCTAGCACTGGACGACGCTGGACTCGAGTTGAAGGGATCTGGGAGACGAGGCGAGTCGGATCGGGTCGTCCTTGTGCGGTTTAAGAAGGGCAGTGTGAGAGAGGTGAACGTGGCATGGAAAAGGGATGCCCTACAGGAAAGGAAGGAAGGCCGCAGTAATCTTTAAATTGTACAGAGAATCTTTTCATTGATCAATCTACGCCAGCCTCACGTACATAGATGGGAAATTCTCCGAAGTGCCGGTATTGCCACGGCCCGCAATGCGAGAAGCGATAAAGCCACGCTGACCGCTTTCCAACCACGCGAGCCCTCGACAAAAGATCACATGACCCACACAAATCATTTGGGTCTTTGATTTCACGGGCCACCAAAAAACCCTCCACCTCCAACCTCACCGTCGCCCGTCAAAACCTCTTACACCGAATCCGCCAAAATGGAGAACGAGAAGGGAGAGATCGTCGATCTGTATGTTCTTGAGCCCTCCGCCCTGCAACAATTCAATCCGGTGTCCTGAGCCTGGCTGTCCACGATCGCAATCCGCAAATCCACGATTTTGTCTAAGCACCTAGAGATGGAAGGACCAATGTCGGTCACAATGGATGAGAAAGCGGCCAACCCATGAAACTTGTGCGATTTAGTTTCAAAGCAGCCGGGTTCTCGACACTACCTGGATTGGAAGGGAGTATTTCGATGTGGAATAATGGACATGAGAAAAAACTAACATGTCCTTTCCTCGACAGCTACGTGCCCCGCAAATGCAGCGCCACCAACCGCATCATCAAGGCCAACGACCACGCCTCTGTCCAGATCTCCGTCGGCAAGGTTGACGAGAACGGCCGTTACACCGGCGAGAACAACACCTACGCCCTTTGCGGTTTCATCCGTGCCCGCGGTGAGAGCGACGACTCCTTCAACCGCCTCGCCCAGCGTGACGGTTACCTCAAGAACGTGTGGTCCGCTTCCAGCCAGCGGTAAATTACCTGACTGGGATGTGGTTCACACTGGGGTGTTGACGGGTTGTCATGATGGTGAGCCGACTCTTTTCTGCTATCCTGCACAATGATACTAACTAATACTGCGATAGATGAAATAGGGCTCGATGGTTCAGGTCCGGGAATTGGTTTACGAAGAATTTTAAATTGGGAGGAGGTGTACTAACATAGTCTCCTTCGGCCTAAAAGACTTTTTTTTACCTTCGGAGAAGCCCGATTTTCCTACTGTCCTATCTATCGGAATGCAATGGAATCGACGACTTAACAGGTCCGGTTTTCTCCAATTACCGCCTATCTCAAATCCTCCGCGCCTTTGCGATAGATTCTTCTAGTGGGGGTTTTCCCTTCTCGCAACCTCCCAGCGGCCATGAAAACAAAAAGCCAACAAATGGAATGCCCAAAAAATTTTTCTAAAAAAAAGAATAATCTTCTTCCTGTTTCATGTCTTTGCCCGTTCTGCTTTGTATCAATCGGCACATCAAGGCTTCCTCGCACTAGCGGACTCGAAAACCGGATCGTTTACACGGTCTGTGTTTTCGCTGTCTGCGTTCCATGAGCGAGGAGGTAGACAAAGCACATCCAGCCGAAAATTAAGTTTCCAAAACCCGCCTTCTGAAGAGCCACTGTTGCAGAGATCCATGCACTGGGGCACAGATACGGGTGGGACATCGCTTCTGTAGACTTCACGTAGACTTCCTATTTACCATACGGTTGCTATATGGTAGTTGATCTCACTTCCTCGTGTCCTTGACTTCCATCATTTACATACCACCCTGATCCGATGTAGTTGTTAAATCTAATTGAAGTTTTTGATTCATTTCTCCTCATCCATCATATGCTGTACGTTGTCTCCACATGGACTCGTGATTTGAGTGAAGCCTCCACAAAGCAAGACACAGATAAAAACAGTTTTGGCTCTATTGACAGTTCATGCAATCCATACCTGACCAGACCAGGATGCCGATTTTCTTACTCCTTCTCCAGACGCACGGCCGGGTTGCTCTCAATGAAGTTCAGGTCGACCTTGTGGCCGAGAAGCTCACGGATGTTGCTGACGCCGTATCTAAGGGAAGTCCCGTTAGTAGACCGGACGAGTATTCCAAGGAAAAACCGTAGTACTCACTTAATCATAGTAGGTCTCTCCAGACTCAACCCCCAGCCGTAGACTCTCATGTCCTTGGGAATACCCATCGACTCCAGCATCTCAGGCCGGAACATACCACTGTTACCGATTTCCACCCACTTGCCCAGACCCTCATGGTAGCCGAAAATCTCCATACTGGGCTCGGTGTAGGGGTTGTAAGCAGGCTTGAAGCGAAGCTTGTGAATGCCCATCTTGGCGAAGAAGACTTCCATGAAGCCAATCAGACCACCGAGGGTCAGGCCAAAGTCGGCAATGACACCCTCGATCTGGTGGAACTCGGCCAAATGAGTGGCGTCGACAGCCTCGTTACGGAAGACACGGTCGATACTGAAGAAGCGGGCCGGCCGCGGGTTGGCGGCGAGCTTGTGCAGCATGTACGCCGAGATGGAGGTGGTGTGCGTGCGGAGGACTAGACGCAGTGACTCGTCCGGGTTCCAGGGGTAGCGATATCCGATGGAGCCGAACTTGCCCTTCTCGTGGACCTCGTGCACATTGTCCCAGTATTGCTGGTAGTCGAGAGGTTTGTCTGTGGTGGCCCCCGAGGCGGCGGGCTGTACGGCCTTGGATAGGTGCGGATCGTTGGGGGGATCCTCGCGCGGAGGGTCAGCCGTGAGAGGGTCGGCGATGTAGAACGTATCTTGGAGGTCGCGGGCAGGGTGTTGCTGGGGAACGAATAGAGCGTCGAAGTTCCAGAAACCTGTCTCCACGAAGCGGTTGGTCGGCATCTCCTCGAAGCCCATCTCGAAGAAAATGCTCCGGAACTCCTGCCGCACCTTGTTGAGTGGGTGCAGAGCACCGGCAGGTGTGGGAGCACCCTTGGCGTTGAAGTTGTAGGGCTTGAAGTGGGTGGTCTTCCAGGAGCCGTTGGCGATCATCTCGGCCGTGAGATCGGTCTCCTCCTTTTGGAGCTGCCGAGCATACTTGGGGCCCTTGGAGATCACAAACGCAAATTCCTTGGACAGAGAGATCAGCTTCCTCCGCTTGAGATCGGCAACTGCCTTCGAGTCGTCGAGAGACTTGGTCTTCTGAACGGCGAGCAGCTGCTCGCGGGTCTCGTCCACAATCGACTCCCTGGTGGCCCGCAGCAAGTCATTGTCCTTCTTGATCCACCCGCGCTTGAACGCATTGCCCTGGCCAACCTTGGCGTTGTCCTTGCCCACAATTCCGGGCAAGTCGGTGATCTTCAGTCCGTCCATAGCCTTGAGAACGGCGTCAAAGACCCTGGCCTCATGAGAGCCATTGGCCGCAATCGCCTCACCCTCAGGGGTGAGAACAATAACATCCTTCTCTTTGGTCTCATACTCGACCATCAGCCGCGAGCTCAAGCGGTCCAGCGCACTTTTGATATTCAATGAGGGGTGGGAGGGGAAGGCTTCGTTGGAGAGGATGGGCACATCGGACGCGGACAGGGCGTCCAGAATCGGAGTCGTCAAATCGGACGCCATGGCTGCAGCCGTTTCCTGGGGATTCGGCGACTTGCTGAGCGAAACGTGGGGGCGAGTTATCGGTCTTGCGGGTGCCGCCAAAGTTACGGATGACTCTTTTCCAATATCTTTAGGGCGGGTCGCAGAGACCATCTGCGCCGTTTCTCCCCGCCGTTGCCTGCCTGAGGCACTCAGGCGTGCTATGTTCGTAGTCAGAGGTCAGGATCTTCACCAATCCCACAGGTGTTTTAAGCCTCATAACGCCTGCTTCAAGCCTATAAACCAGCCATCTATGAAAATGGTTCAACTCTATAATTACCGCCAATTAGGCGCGGCCCTGATAGTCATGTCTTCATTTTCTCGAGCGGATCGGATGGTGGCCAATTCTCTTTAGATATTGTGATGGCTATCTATGAACCTGCGTCTCGTCGTGCTACTGTGACTTGCGGTGCGCTAGGGCTTTGCTAGCGCTGCGCTGTCTCGCCTTGGCCATGAAGCTCATCCGTTTACGCCATGGGACAAGTCTACAACCGGAGAGAGTATTTAGTAAGGCGAACCTGAATGAACTCCTATTCTTCAGTCGTACATAGCACACAGTCTCAGGCACCGTTGACTTGGACCCAAACCCGCTTGACCACTTGAACACAATACATAGCACGAGTACCACGGACGCTAGGACGACGCCGGACCTCAGCCACATAAAAAATCTTTAGCGAATGGAATAAAAAAAGGGTGGGTCTGTGGCACGAAATCCTCCCGAGACAACGAACCTCCTGAGTGCGATATGAGTGGATGATACTAAGGTTCAACTGGATCCCACTTTGGACCCGGTTAATCCACTAACATCCAGTATGTACAGTACCCAGGATACTGTACCATGCCGGGATTGACATGATATGTACAATAGGAGCATTCGAATCGAGTTCACAAACTATGGACAATCCAAAGGACTCCAGGGACTTCCACGTTAGAATCACGAGAGATGAAACGAGTGTGGAGAGGAGGCCTACTGAGTAGATCCTTGGTCCTCCTCGAACTCTATCTCGGTCAGTCCGTGCTCCGGAGTACGGAGTAATCGGGCTAAGAGTCGAATAGCGAACGAGAAGGACAGTAACGGGTGGCGTAGTGCAGAAGATGAAGACGTTGAAATCTTCGGTGTAGGGGAAGACTAAGTAAGTGGGTGACCAATTCCCATCGAGTCGAACACTTCCAACTCAGAAATCAGAAAACAGAAAATAAAAAAGTAATTCCGCATCGCCCCTTTCAAAATTCTTCCAACTTTGCCCCCCTCCACCCACCTCTTTCAACTCCAATCCTATAGCCTCGATCTTCAACCCCCCTAATTCACACCCTCCTACTCCTACTCTCTGGGCATTTCACTGTTCTTTTGGGATTCCCCCGCAATAGACAAGACGAGGCTTACATAACCACTTGCCGGGCGCTTCTCCCTTCTCCCTTCTGTCCCCGTTCCTCTTAAAGCTTCTCTGTCAACATCCGAGTCGGGCCGATTTTCCATCTCGTCTCGTTTCTTTTCTGCTATCCATGTCGCCCTAGAAACCCCAAAGCCGCTCATTTGACAGGAACCTGGTACGTGGTCCTTCATTCCCGACTCCCTTTTTGTCCGTCCTCCACTTGGGATTCCTCGGTCCGACACAAGAACCGGTTAGGCTTTCGAGCATCTCTACTCTTTCACATTGCCGCTGCTTAGTCCCACATGTTCATCCGCTAACGGCCCTAGGGCACGATGGCTGACGAGACTCTCGTGGCCGCAACGGCCGTGCTGCAGTCTCTAGCCAGAAACGAGCCCGCCGCCGGCTCCTCATCACCTCCTTTTGATTTTCAATTCCCTTCGAGTAACGGCACGAAATTTTCTCACCTTCCTGGAGAAGCTACCTCTGCAAAGGCTTCCTTCGAAGCCGAGTTGGAGGCGTTGATGCGGCGCGTGCATCATCTGGAATTTCAAGCTGTCAGTCATCACAAATTCCCCGACAATCCCCAGCGGGCCATCCCGTCTGCTTTCCCGTCTGCTTTCGGATCCAACGAGAAGGACCCTGATTTCTTGTGGACCTTTGGGCTGGATCGCTTGTCGTCCGGTGAAGGTTCTGACTCTTATTGCCTTTCACAGCAGCAAAACTTGAATCAACCAGATCGGCGGCAGCGGAGCCCCTCCGGTCCCGAAGAGCCCCCGGCTGGAGACCTTGACGAAGACGAAACCGATGAGGAGGATGAGAGCGCGCCTCGCACCCGCGTCGTCCGCGAGGAGGACATCAGCTTCCTCCGCAATCATGTCCAGAAGCAGGCCGAGGAGATAAGCTTCCAGAAGGACATTATTGCGCAGGTTCGCGATGAGTTGCAGAAGCAGGAAGAGCACACCCGCCGTGCTTTGACTAAGGTCGAAAACGAAGACGTCGTTCTTTTGGAACGTGAACTACGCAAGCATCAACAGGCCAACGAGGCCTTCCAGAAAGCCTTACGAGAAATCGGTGGTATCATCACCCAGGTCGCCAACGGTGATCTGTCTATGAAGGTACAGATTCACCCCCTAGAGATGGACCCTGAAATCGCCACTTTCAAACGAACGATCAACACTATGATGGACCAACTGCAAGTTTTCGGTAGCGAAGTGTCTCGAGTCGCCCGTGAGGTCGGAACAGAGGGCATACTGGGAGGACAAGCTCAGATTACCGGCGTCCATGGTATTTGGAAGGAACTTACCGAAAACGTGAACATTATGGCCAAGAACTTGACGGATCAGGTGCGAGAAATCGCGGCTGTGACTACTGCTGTCGCCCATGGAGATCTCAGTCAGAAGATTGAGAGCCGTGCTCAGGGTGAAATCTTGGAACTGCAACAGACGATCAACACCATGGTGGACCAACTTCGAACGTTTGCAACGGAGGTGACGCGAGTCGCGCGCGACGTCGGTACAGAAGGTGTACTAGGTGGACAAGCTCAGATCGAAGGTGTACAGGGCATGTGGAACGAGCTCACGGTTAACGTCAACGCCATGGCCAACAATCTCACCACGCAAGTGCGTGATATCGCCACGGTCACCAAGGCCGTCGCGAAAGGTGACCTCACACAGAAGGTGCAAGCCAACTGTAGAGGAGAAATTGCGGAGCTCAAAAACATTATCAATTCCATGGTGGACCAACTACGACAATTCGCGCAGGAAGTCACCAAGATCGCCAAGGAGGTCGGTACGGACGGTGTACTCGGAGGGCAAGCCACGGTGAACGACGTTGAAGGCACCTGGAAAGATTTGACTGAAAATGTCAACCGGATGGCCAACAACCTGACCACTCAGGTGCGAGAGATTGCCGATGTCACCACCGCTGTCGCCAAGGGTGACTTGACCAAGAAGGTGACCGCCAACGTCCAAGGTGAAATACTAGACCTTAAAAGCACTATCAATGGCATGGTGGACCGGTTGAATACCTTTGCCTTTGAAGTCAGCAAGGTCGCTCGAGAGGTCGGTACGGATGGTACCCTTGGTGGCCAAGCCAAGGTGGACAATGTGGAAGGAAAATGGAAAGATCTCACCGACAACGTTAACACCATGGCCCAAAATTTGACGTCTCAGGTGCGAAGTATTTCCGATGTCACGCAGGCTATTGCCAAGGGTGATCTGAGCAAGAAGATCGAAGTGCACGCCCAGGGAGAAATTCTCACACTAAAGGTCACCATAAACCACATGGTGGGTCGACTTGCCAAGTTTGCCACTGAACTGAAGAAAGTCGCTCGCGATGTCGGTGTCGATGGCAAGATGGGTGGGCAAGCCAACGTCGAGGGCATTGCAGGGACGTGGAAAGAAATCACCGAGGACGTAAATACGATGGCCGAGAACCTTACATCTCAGGTGCGAGCATTCGGTGAAATTACCGATGCAGCTACCGACGGTGATTTCACCAAGCTCATTACCGTCAATGCCTCGGGAGAAATGGACGAGTTGAAGCGCAAGATCAACAAGATGGTTTCCAACTTGAGGGACAGTATTCAGCGAAACACTGCCGCCAGGGAGGCTGCCGAACTTGCTAACCGCACCAAATCCGAGTTCTTGGCCAACATGTCGCACGAGATCCGAACGCCCATGAACGGTATCATTGGTATGACGCAGCTGACGTTGGATACGGATGACTTGAAGCCGTATACACGTGAGATGTTGAACGTCGTGCACAACTTGGCCAATAGTTTGCTCACGATCATTGATGATATTCTTGATATCTCGAAGATCGAAGCAAACCGGATGGTGATTGAAAGCATTCCATTCACCGTGCGAGGCACCGTCTTCAACGCGCTCAAGACTTTGGCCGTCAAGGCGAATGAGAAGTTCCTGAGTCTGACATACCAGGTGGATAACACTGTGCCGGACTATGTCATCGGTGATCCATTCCGTCTACGCCAGATCATCCTCAACTTGGTCGGTAACGCCATCAAGTTTACCGAACATGGAGAAGTGAAACTCACGATTCGCAAATCCGACCGGGAGCAATGCACCACCAACGAGTATGCTTTCGAATTCTCTGTCTCTGATACCGGTATTGGTATCGAGGAAGACAAGTTGGATTTGATCTTCGACACTTTCCAGCAGGCCGATGGCTCTACCACCCGGAGGTTCGGTGGTACCGGTCTCGGTCTTTCCATCTCCAAGCGCCTGGTCAACTTGATGGGTGGTGATGTTTGGGTCACCTCCGAGTACGGCCATGGCAGTACCTTCCACTTCACCTGCGTAGTCAAACTTGCAGACCAGTCTCTGACCGTCATCTCCTCTCAGCTCATGCCATATCGAGACCACCGGGTTCTGTTCATCGACAAGGGTAAGAACGGAGCCCAGGCTGCTAATGTCATGAAAATGCTTAAGCAGATCGCTTTGGAGCCGTTGGTTGTCAGGAACGAAGAGCATGTCCCGCCGCCTGAGATCCAGGATCCTTCTGGAAAGGAATCCGGCCATGCGTACGATGTCATCATTGTTGACTCGGTCGATACGGCTCGCATCCTGCGTACTTTCGACGAGTTCAAGTATATTCCGATCGTCTTGGTCTGTCCTCTAGTCTGTGTCAGCTTGAAGTCTGCCTTGGATCTTGGCATAAGCTCTTACATGACCACACCATGCCAGCCTATTGACCTAGGTAATGGGATGCTCCCGGCGTTGGAAGGCCGTTCAACCCCGATCACTACCGACAATTCTCGTTCCTTCGACATTCTTCTTGCTGAGGACAACGATGTGAACCAACAACTTGCGATGAAGATTCTTCAGAAGCACAATCACAACGTCTTCGTTGTTGGCAATGGCTTGGAAGCCGTGGAGGCTGTGAAGTCGCGTCGCTACGATGTCATTCTCATGGACGTGCAAATGCCGGTGATGGGCGGATTTGAAGCCACCGGAAAGATTCGCGAGTACGAAAGGGAGAGTGGACTTCAGCGGACTCCGATCATTGCACTCACGGCTCACGCCATGTTGGGAGACCGTGAGAAGTGTATTCAGGCCCAGATGGATGAATACCTTTCCAAACCGCTCAAGCAAAACCAGATGATGCAGACCATCCTCAAGTGCGCTACGCTTGGTGGCTCGCTACTGGAGAAGAGCAAGGAGTCTCGGATCTCCAGCAGTGGAGAAATGCATCCGATCCATTCCTCGGTCTCTTCTGACAACCAGAACCAGCAGCAGCAGCAACAACAACAACAACGCTCGCAGAAAATGCAACCGTTACCGACGCCGCCGCGACCTGGTGTGGACACCCGGGCAATCACAACTTCTGGCCCCATCGCACGCGGAAGTGTTGTCAGTCCCGGGCCCGCCGAGGACAAAGACGAAGAGATGATCGATGATCGGGTACGTTAACGATGTATGTAGTAAAGGATTACTTGTCAGATCAGCCCGGCTAACTGCTCCTTCTCCGAAACAGTCATTGCTGCGATCCAACAGTACTTGAGTTCCATTTACACCAGATGAAGGTTTATTTTCCCGCCATGCAAATTTGTCAAATGGTTTCAATGTGGCCACTGATACCCTGTTTATATGAGGCTGGAGGTCGAGAACCTTAGCCATTTGCTTTTTTTTTACATTCTACATCCTCATACCCACCTACTTCATTGTCCCCATTGTTGAACCCCTTATCATACTACATTCCATTTTCTGCATTCGTTTATCGCTTTACAAGGTGTTTTTGGCGCATCTGTTGTTTGATTAACAGGGCTTGGGTTCTGTTCGGCAGTCCAGTAAGAGACTACTGACGGGGGAGTTTACAATTCAGAGGGTCATTTCGGCGGGGATTCCGTCACGTTTGCCATCCATTCTCTCGCTTACAACCCCAACCTCGGAGCCTCTTCTCCTTCTCATCTCTATCTTTGTATTGTATTTACTTGCTTCTTGCTTTCTGCTTCAGCCGTCTGCGGTGCGAGTCAAGAGAGCGCCACGGTTCCGAGGTTTCCCTTTCTATTCTGCCATATTTGTGATGGCCGGAGGTCTTTTTCTTTTCAGTTTCTCACCGGCCGGTTCGATTAGCTTTCGTTCTCACGACCCAATGCAAGACCTATGTGGTTCCAATATTGGTATTTACAGTAGCGTGGTGATGATTAGAAAGCCACCTAGGTAATTATCTCGCTCTCTAGGGCTCTCTGCTCTCTGATATTTGGAAGTTTTCTAATATTTACCCGCTAATAGCCCTGCTGCCGCAAACAAGCCAGCAGCATAATCCAGTGCGACTATCGAACTTCCTCAATCTTCAGCCGCTTAATGTGCAGGTGCTGTCATAGTTTTCACCATGCTAGAATGAATCTCAAAGTCCCTCCATTGCCCAAGTATCGGATCCTTACCGAGTATTATATGTGGCTTACATGGTCCTCGAAGCCCACTCCGTGCATACTCGTTCCCGTCGTATACCGTCTCCTCGTCATCTAGTCCCCTAGCGGGCGATACGTCCAGCAAGTCAAAACTGGAGGTCTTCTACCGTGCAAAAGGAACCTACAAGAAATCTTCTTTTCTCGCAGGTGGAGGGATATTGGAACTGGTCATGTCCTGTGCTTTATAGGCTGCTATACAGCGCAGAAAACAAAGCATCTTAGGATACAACACGAAAACACTAGCAATTTTTTTTCTATCTAAGCCCTTAACCCAACAGCAAGATTACAAGAATATTCAGTCATTACCCTCCTGACCCAGTCACGAAAACCCTAAACCATCAGCAAATTAACGACATCTACTGAACCCGAGGCCGATTCTTGAAGCGAGGGAAAGATCGAACACCAGTCGTCGTCGACTCCTCCAAGACACGCGTCATGTTCAAAGCAGTAGCAGTCGAGGTCGAAGTCGAGGTCAAGGTCGAGTTCGTAATTCTAGTCGTGTTGGTGAAAACCGCAGTCGTGTTCCCGAAGGGGGGGTCCACTATAGCGCGTCGGACGATTCCGGCGGTGATTGATGCTCTCACGCTTGCGGTACCGGATATCTCAGTACTGGATCCTGGTCTTGGAGGCGTCGTCGAGATTGGAGATGTTCGCAGAGTGCTGCCCACTGTCGTGCGGCCCGGCGCTACCGAGCTTCGGCTCGTTTCACTGCTGATGGCCGGGCGGGAGGTGAAGGGTACACTGCTGACTGCCGGGCGAGATTCACTGCTAATTGCCGGGCGAGAGCTGGAGGATTCGCTGCTGGCTGCCGGGCGAGAGACGGCAGGGGCCGACGAGGGGATGGCTGGTACCGATGGCGAACGCTCAGCTGAGGATGGGCTTATACCGCCTGCTGCGGGGGGAGCAGCGCTTGGGGCGCTGGTTATGGTAACAGTCGCTGTGATAGTAGATGGGGCCGTAGATGGGACCGTGGGTGTGACAGTAGATGTGACAGTAGATGTGACAGTCATGGTCCCTGTAGTTTGAGGACAAGCGGCACACAGAGCACTTGCGAGTGGACAGACTGACGGGGATGCTGGAGTAGTACCAATGGGACTACCGCCTGCCCCAGGGATTCCTCCACCTGGACTCGTTCCCCCAGGGCTCGTTCCGCCAGCGCCACCAGGGCTCGTTCCACCAGGGGCTGCTCCGCCGGGTGTTCCGCCGGGGCTTGTTCCACCAGGGCTAGTGCCAGGAGAACCACCGCCGGGGCTAGCACCACTAGGTGTAGGGCTAGTACCTCTAGCGCTACCTCCAGGGCTAGTACCATTAGGGCCAGTACCAAGAGCACCGCCTCCTGGGCTAGGAGCACCGCCAGGTCCAGTTCCAGCAGCGCCGCCTCCAGGGCTAGGAGCACCGCCAGGTCCAGTTCCAGCAGCACCGCCAGGTCCAGTTCCAGGAGCACCGCCTCCAGGACTAGGAGCACCGCCAGGTCCAGTTCCAGGAGCACCGCCAGGTCCAGTTCCAGCAGCGCCGCCTCCAGGGCTAGGAGCACCGCCAGGTCCAGTTCCAGGAGCACCGCCTCCAGGACTAGGAGCACCGCCAGGTCCAGTTCCAGCAGCGCCGCCTCCAGGGCTAGGAGCACCGCCAGGTCCAGTTCCAGCAGCACCGCCTCCAGGACTAGGAGCACCGCCAGGTCCAGTTCCAGCAGCACCGCCTCCAGGGGCTCCTTCAGCACCTGGACCTGGAGCACCGCCGCCAGGTGAAGACCCAGCGCTTTGGCAAGGCGGCGTCGAAGTACCAGCCGCAAGCAAGGAGCTTAGCACAGGAGCAGCAATGTGGCGTCCTTCCAGGTCAGCACGCTCTTGGATTTGAACAATGTCATCACGCTTTTGGGAGTAGGCAACATCCTCTTGCGCTTGGATTTCGAATTCATCACGTTCTTGTAACTCTATGATATTATCAGCGCTGACTGGGAAGCTCTGAAAGAGCAGCGAGGAAGCAGCCAGCAAGAAGAAGCCTTTCTTCGTATACATCGTGAAAGTCGTATAGTGCGAAGTGACCGGAATTCAATCGTGGAGTGCCGTTGCCGTCCAGTGCGAGGTTATAAGACCGTTGTTGATGGGTGCGAGTAGACAGATATGCCTGGAAGTAGAGGGTGTTGTTGTCGAGAGCAGAAAAAAGGGACTTGCGATGAACAAACCGACCACGAGACCAATGCGAATCGAGAAGCTGCAATTCAGCAAAAGAAAGCGAATAGCTGAAGCACAGAACATGAAAGAGCCAAGAATCGAGCAAAGAGTCTGTAATATGTAGCGCACAGAGAAGAATTTTCGCAAGGTGACGAGTGCTCGATGTCATTGAAGCGCTCTTTTAGGATGTGGAAATCGTGTACATTGCATCTTCTTGTTTAGGGTTTGGTCAGTCTCTTGGAAATGATCCGGAACCTTGACGCCGTGGATGAGGAGGCATCATCGTGACTGACTGGTTACATAGACCCGTGTTCCTGTCGGATATCTTATGCGTATCTTATGCAACTTCAATCTATCCCATAGGAGATTTGGATGCCACTTACTAGATCTTAATCAATGCCAGAAGATCTGTAACATATCCTTTCAAATACAAGTAGTAATGCTCTTTGATACCTTTATTTCCAAGTATTAGTTGTCCTGAAGGCAGTGAGTCGGGCCGCTCGGAGTCATGATCCGATCTTCAATTGGCGGTCATCGGGATCGATGACCGAGAAAAGCCTCTAGGTCTAAGCGAGTCGGGTACAGCAATGTCGAAAAATATTATCAGTATTACTAGCGACTATGAACCGAGAAGATGTGTGCACAGGCGCGATCACGTAGCGCTCACAGAATATCCAAGAAAAAAGGGCGACGTGCAATCTGTATATTTAGAGCTGTAACGAATTATGTGCGAATCATCAAATCGTCTCGACATCGTCGATGATTGGGAAGTTGGGAATCTGGAAGTCAGAAACCAAGCCAAAGTCCCTGGCTGAATGGTCTAGTAGACAGACAAAGGGCTACGCCATCCAACTTGAATGACCTTGACAGCTGTGCAGCAGACTAGGCCGGCGGCGTAACAGATCGTTGTGAACGCAATGACACCCCAATACTGGCCATTGCAGCGAGCCAGAATCTCACCAGCGATCGGTATTCCGGTAAGGGTACTAGTGGCGAAAACATGTCAGTTCGCTCATGACATCACAATTATTCGCCGAAGGAACTCACCCAAAGCTCACAATCGTGTAGGCGGTTGCGTAATACCGGCCATAGTTCTCGGTCTTGCAAAGTTGGCCGACACAGACAGGCGTCAGGCTAATGTTGCTACCGCTGGAGAATCCGAAGAACAAGGCGTAGATCACGAGCAAAGCCATGCTACTTCCAGCGGGAAGCCATAGGCATGCATTGCATAGCAGACACAGAGCCACGGTAACGATGAGAGTGTTGAACCGGCCTAGGAAATCTGCGAAGAATCCGGGAAGCCATCTCCCAAAGAACGAGCCTACGTTCAGGATGGCGAGCATCTGGTAGGATAACTGGGTGGAAATGCCGTGATCAAGGGCATAGGAAGAAATGTAACTAATCGGAATGAAAAGACCCCATTCAATGAAGAAGACGCTAGCGGTGGTCAATGCAAATCGAGGATCGCGGAAGATGCGGACATCCGGCAGGATGTTCTCCTTGGAGAAGGGCTTCTGCGGCAATCGCGATTTGATCAGAAAATTGGCGAATCCCAAAGCAACTAGGCAGATTAGAGCCACCACTCGAGTAGCCCAGGCCCATCCGATTTTAGGAAAGAGGGCCTGAAGAATGAGGGGGAACGCAATACCCCCGATAGAGCCACCGCTAACAGCCATTCCAGTTGCGACTCCACGCTTCTCGTAGAAGAAATGGCCGATTGCCGAGATGGCGGGAGTAAAGATCAGTGAAGCACCGATGCCGCCCAAAACACCAATTACAAGCATAAAATGCCAGTATTTGGTGCAGAAGCCAATAAGAATGATCATGGCCATTTCGCAGATTGAACCGGCGAGGACGAGGAGACGAGGACCGCGTGCATCGAAGATGGGTCCAATTTGTACACCGCAAAAGAAAGTCAAGAAGGCATACATTCCGAAGATCCATCCAACGCTGCCAGAGCTGTACTCCTTCAGCTGGTGGCTCTCGATATAAGCCTGAAATGTACCAATTGAGTTGACGAGCCCGAGAGATCCAAATAGTCCCAGGAAGCTGCCGAATACCACCAGCCATGCCTCGGTTCCGCCTTCTGGGTAAACATTGCCTTCTGCATCTGTCGTTACTCGACTGGCGGGATCTCCGAGAGCAGACCGGTGAGACGACGGCGCCGTGGACGCTGTGCGATAAAATTCGCTATCTGCAGTGGCTACTGCCTGTTCCTGCTCGTGCGTCTGCTCGGTCGAGTCTGTCTGGGTCTGCTTCTCATAATCGGTTACATGCATGGCACGTTTCTCATGATCGTCGACAGCATGTGTCTCTGTCGTAGTTGACACGACGTCTTGTTCAGAGTTGGATACGAAGCCATGTTCATGGTCACCAGCGGCAATGGATGTGGACGTGGATGTGCTGGCAGGCCCGGCCTCGGTGGACATTCTATGCGGAATAAGCCGCCGATATATTCCTAATTTGCCTTGGCCGCGTTGATAATCGCTCTTATCTGATAAAGCAGTGTTCCTGTGTCGGTAAGTCTGGGGTGAGAAACTGGGGTGGCTGTTTTCGTAGACAAAGACGTGACGAGGGGATTCGTTAGCAATCAAAAAGTTGGAGTCACCCAGGCTCGGGGTATTCGAAAGTGTGCATAGTTAGCGCGGAATAACCCCTATTGGCTTTGAGGTGGTTCTAGAGGGTCTTTCTAGACTCTTTTGAGTATGAGAGGAAAATTTCTGGGCGGATGGCGATTGGCGGTTACAGACGATGTGGAGTGCCACCCACGAGCGGTCTTCTTGATGCAAACGACTGATATCCGATAGTCTGAGCCGAGACTTACTTTGTCAATAAATACCCTAGTGAAGGTAACACCTCATAAAATAGATGTGCGTCGAGTCTCGTGTAAATTCCGCGGAGAATTTAGCAACTTACATCTGCGGGGGAATCCAAATACGGGTAAAGAGTAGTCTTTGTTCTCTTTGTTTCTGTAAGGTGTTTGGGCAGCCTCAACATATGCACTGGGCTTGTGGTTTAGTGGTATAATACCCCCTTAGCATGGGGGTGGTCCGGGGTTCGATTCCCCGCGAGTCCATTTTTTTTTCCTTTCCTCCGAGTCCGACTTGTGAGATTATGCTCAGTATCAAATGACTAACTAACTAGCTCTCAAATGGATCATTTTTATGACCAAATACGATTGCTCCACTGTTTTGTTTGACTCTTATCATCAAGTTACATCGAGAATCGGCCCACGCCGGAAATGCATCAGGTCGATCCACCCGATAACGCATTGAGGTATCTACCACCCGGGCACTTACTTGCCTTCTGATCGCTCGGCCTGGTCGATCTCAGTCAGTATGCAGCTCCCTGGCTATCAACGGATTAAACGGTCCGATAAAAGCTTAGCATTCACAGTTCCTTAATGCCGATAGCCCTCGTGCAGACTTAGTGGCCCGAACTCTACCACCATTCCCCCGCATCCACTCGGTGGAGTTGATTGTCAGGGGCTATCTGCAAGTCCTCAATCTAGAGTTCTTATTGGCGACAGACTCCAGAGGCCATCTGCGAATAGGCAGATGCTGCGCCCTAGGTGCACGGCAACTTTAAGGGCTGAGATATATCCTTCACGCCACCCATGGACTGTAGCGAGATGTACCCAGGCGGAAATCAAGCCATAGCCGATAGCCTCCGCATGAGGGGCAAAAGATAACCTAGTCTAATCGGGGAAAGCGTCACTTGCTGCCTAGGTATACGAGCTTCATCATCGGATGTGAGGAGATAGGTCTGGTTCCCGGAATCCGTCGCTGCTCCGGAAGCCCTAATTTGCAACAATCTGCGTCTGAGCAACCCCGAAACAAACGAGGTCAGTGTTGGCAGTCGAAACACCGGTAGATATCAGAACCTCAATTACAGTACCCCTGGACTTTCAATCCCAACAAATCACAGAAGATGGCGGATCGGCAATGGTGAAAATCAGGTCCCTAGCGACTTTCCGTTTCCGGGGTGGGATGCTCCACTCCACGTACAGCATCGGGTTAATATCAGTGGCTCTTGCTATCGACAGCGGGGTCATAAGTGGAAGCGCATTGCTTAGCTGGCTGCTACGAAGCTGGTTGGCCGCATGTCTGGTCCTAGCTCATTCTACATGGGATTGAATGAACTTCCCTGAGTCCATAGCGTCCTATTTAAATACAGATGCATCCCCACTCGGATCTTTTGAAAAATAAGTGTCCTCGTGCACTCCTTTCCCTCTTCTTTGTCTCGGGTTTCCTTGATTCCCCTTTATAGGATGTTGTTCAAGTCAGTCCTAACCTCGGGCCTCCTGGCTCTTTCTATGGGTTCGGAGGCCGTCGAGGCATCCAAGTTTGGACGCCTCGGTCAGCTCGTCCGTGATCCCCTGGAACGAGCCAACAAGGTTGTCCAGGCAGCGCACGCCAAGGCGATCCGTTCTACAAAGGACTTTCGCTTTCTAAGCCCCAAGACCAAGAGTGGGTGAATCATGGATATTGATGGCATGAACACGAAAAATAACCGGATCTGCAGAGTACTTGGTCAACCACCTGCCCGATGTCCCCTTTGACATTGGTGAGATGTATTCGGGCCTGGTGCCCATTGACGAGGACGACAAATCGCGGCAGCTCTTCTTCATCTTCCAGCCCACCATTGGTGAGCCAGTTGATGAGGTTACCATATGGTTGAATGGTGGACCTGGGTGCAGTTCCATGGAGAGCTTCCTGCAGGAGACAGGCCGCTTCCTCTGGCAGCCCGGCACATTTGCGCCCGTAGAGAACCCCTATACCTGGGTGAACCTGACCAACGTGCTTTGGTAAGTATACGCTATGCTAAGACTGCTTTGTGAGATTGGCTATATTAACTTTTGTGTAGGGTTGACCAGCCCGTTGGAACCGGTTACTCCATCGGTAAGCCGACTGCTACCAGTCAGGAGGAGACAGCGCAGGACTTCGTCAAGTTTTTCAAGAACTTCCAAAAGACCTTCGGAATTAAGAACTTTAAGATCTACGTGACGGGTGAGAGCTATGCTGGCCGTTACGTCCCATACATCTCCGCCGCTATGCTTGACGAGAAGGACAAGGATTACTTCGACCTGCAGGGTAAGTGAATGTGGAATCGTATACAAGACAATATCTAACTCTCCACTAGGTGCCTTGGCCTATGACCCATGCATTGGCCAGTTCGACTACGTCCAGGAGGAGATCCCCGTGGTGCCTTTCGTCCAGGAGAACGCGAACCTGTTCAACTTCAACGAGACTTTCATGGCCGAGCTCGAACAGCTGCACCACCAGTGTGGCTACGCCGACTACATCGACAAGTACCTCACTTTCCCACCCCCGAAGGAGCAGCCGCCCATGTTCTTCAACTACACGTCCATGGCCAAATGCGACCTGTTCGACCTGGTGTACAACGAAGTCTACAAGATCAATCCGTGCTGGGATCTATACGAAGTGAACCTGATGTGCCCCCTGCTGTGGGATGTACTGGCCTTCCCAACCTCACTGGACTACCAAGCCGCAGGGTCAACCGTGTACTTCGACCGCCAGGACGTCAAAAAGGCACTGCACGCACCCAACGTGACCTGGGCCGAATGCTCCAGCGAACCCGTCTTCGTAGGCGGCAACTCCGGCCCCGAGCAAGAGGGCGACGTCTCCGCCAACCCGATCGACCACGTCCTGCCACAGGTAATCGAAGCGACCAACCGCGTCCTCATCGGCAACGGCGGCTACGACATGGTCATCATCACCAACGGAACCCTGATGTCCATCCAAAACATGACCTGGAACGGCCAGCTGGGATTCCAGAAAAAGCCCGAGACCCCCATCAACATCGAGATCCCCGATCTCCAGTACAAGTGGGTGTTCGAGGAGAACGGCGCCTCTAGTCTCGATGGTCCGCAGGGTATCATGGGCGTGCAGCACTTCGAGCGTGGTCTCATGTGGGTTGAGACGTACATGTCCGGCCACATGCAGCCGCAGTACCAGCCGCGTGCTTCATACCGCCACCTGGAGTGGCTGCTCAACCGTACCGATCATATCTGAGATTGTGCGTTCTGGTCATAACGAGGCCGCAGTTTGGAAGGATGTTCGGTTTAGCATATATCGCATCTACCTTGGTAAATAGGACCGTATGTATTGAATCGCATTGGAACTCAACGATCCTCTGATGTATAAAATGGTCAGGTTTGACCGCAACTCAAGTGATCATTTCCCTGCAGTACATGTAATTTCCAACATGGCTTATCCCCAGGGTCAAAAAAGAGAAAATCCACAGCCCTTGCATCCCCATGTGTATGCATACCCGCATTGATGACTGCCCAGGTGTATTTACCCATCATACATACGCTCTGTATGTTTACCGCGGGAAACCAATCTCCAGGGGTCAAAGGGATGGTTGTGATTGGTTAAATTGGCGTGATGTCATGATGTCAATGCTACTGGGATAGCTTTACCCTTTCGAGTATCATTTCCAGGCTTGTCGGCAGCTTATCTGGTCAATTGGAAAGTTGTACGTGCCCGGGTGATGAATGATGCAAATACAAATGTATACAGTTGCCGGGTCGGTCCGTTGGATGACCTTGGTGGCCAGGTAAGGCTGGTTAGCTCTGCTTGGGCGTATGTGGCTTTAGAGGGATACGCAATGTTGGCATGGTTGATTACTAGCTCGTCGAACCCAAGAGTGCTTTATTTTGGACTGATATGTATCTCATGGCTCTATGGCTCTGGACCAGAGTGATCAATGCAAGTTGTTTGATTTAGGGTGAGATTGGACGCTGGATATCGGCATAACAGTATACTACTAGGTACGCCACAATGCTAAAGAAAGTTGATGGTTGTCAGAGGGACAGCATATATTGTGTATTAGAACGTCGCCACATGTGATATCAGTTAATTGACACAACCTATGATCGGTCTCGTAGAGGGTGCTGCCGTCTGCGTCGAGAAGGGCAGTCTCTGACGATGTGGTTCAGGCATCGGAGCGACAGACATGAAATTCATGATATGTCATTATTTACTTCACATGGGAAAAGAAGGAAAGGTAAGTATTTCGAGATATTCTTGCAAAATCTAGATCTACGGTTAGTTTATCTTAGAATCTTTTTTTTTTAAAAAAAAACCCAAATGTTGTGGTTCGTTCTACTCTCTCGATGAACGTCAAATGGACTAGGTAACTGTCAGTTAAATTGTCGTGATCATCCGATAGGAAGCATAATAGAATCATGTGTACTGTGCCTCCACGGACTGCTTCAACTCCAACCACTGCTTCTGATGTTTGCTGCGGTTCGCTTTGGGATAGGTTGAGTGTATACAAGGCGGACCAAGTCTCCAAGCTAACATCGCTCCTCTAAATCAGGTGTCCAGTTTTTCCTGCACTTCCATCCTCCATCTCATGGTTAAGAATGCTTAGAAGATCAGTCGGATCATCAATTTCGGCCATTTCACAACAGCCTGTGACTTCCTACCTTCCACAATGCCGTCCGCCTCCCCGCCAAGAGTCCAAGACCACCCTTCATATTACGCCAAGTCCATTACACAGCTTTTCCGAACAAACACAATGAGTCCTGCCTGGGCACAACCCTTTCGCTACAAACTTTGACCCGCAGCTTATCATGGTTCAATTTTGCGGCATGCCCTTTCTCGGCGCGGACCGTACTCGGTACCTCCGTTACTACGATACTAGCTCTCGGTGGTCGGGCCTAGGGGTACGCCAAGAAAACACAGTGGAGCTGCAGTTCCTGATGGACTGCTAAGTGGCTTGTGGCGGCGACGCCAACAATACAGAGGCGCAGTCAGCGCGTAATCAACTAACTATGTAACGACCGGTAATTTATAAACCCGCATTCGATTTACCTTCCTCAACTCGGTACAGTTCACCGAATGCGGCAACGATATGCCTCGGGTAAAATCATGTGACATTGACGTTTTGATCGCGGTGCACTGGTTCGAAAATTATCATTGAATGAGACCTAGGGATAGTGGAGGAAAGACCATCACGCGATCTCAAAATGTGCAATTCATGCAGAAGCGAAGCCACATGGAAGATGAGAAAGAAGAAGAGAAAAGAGAAAAGACGGAGAGAGAGGATACAGTGACGTCAGGCACGTGGACTTCGCGGGTTTTTGACTTTTGACAAGCGATCCGAGCCCGTCAGAAGGGTTTTTTGCATCTATGTATGACCGGATTCACGCGCGTGGGACGAGGAGCAGTTCGAGGTGCTCCATAGGGGGTCACGTGAGACTAGGACAATAATAGGTTGTTGGGAGTCACGTGACCCCGCACACGTAACCCCTGGCATCGTATGTCAGTACGGAGTACATATGTACTATGTATCTACACCTAATGTATTCTCCTATCTACGGAGTATTCCGCATGAAGATAGGTAGCTGATAGGGATAATGAGCCCAGGCTTAAGTCTAGACGGACTGGAAAAGTCAAACTGAATTCGACTGAAAGCGGTCGCGCTACCACGAACGGAAGGAATTTAGTGCAGGATACTGTATCTCTTTTCTTTTCCCTCGGGTTACGATCGCCTTTCCATTGCCTCAAAGCTGAACCTTAGATGAGTGTCAGTGCCACATCTCCATCCAATACCACGCTACAGACGACACTACATTTCTCGGTTGGAGCGGCCTAGTGTCCTGCTAGGCCCGCTTTGCACCCTGACTACAAAGTATGTATGTAGTCGCATCTTGTTCCCGTAGAACGGCCAAGCCGTAATTTAAAAAAAAGAGAGAAAAAGGGAAAAAAAAGATGGAAAAAAAAAAAAAAAAAAAAAACCGAAGCAATGTCATGAGGCAGTGACTGGGACCCTGGTCTATATAGTGCTTCACGATCCCACCCTCCAATATTCCTTCGTCTTTCCACCACCATCTTCACCTATCACATTCCCCTCCGCAACTCGGGTCTCAAGGTGTAGCTATCGATAGCCATCGCCTGTTCTTTTCCCTTCAGGACCTCTTCTGCATCCTGTCTGCACGCCACACTGAGCCTGTTCTCAGCCTGTCCCTGTCAGAAACAGACAAAAGCAATTATTCATCGACCAAGCACATCAGGTCATTCTGCGCAAATTCGACCCTACTCTCAGTAGTACGACTCTACGCGATTCTTGCTTGGATCGTCCAGTATTTCGACCCGTGTACAAACTACCATTGCGACATTTTCTTCCCTGTGCGAGATCTCCACGATTTTGTCACGACCTATCCCGGCATCACGATCTAGGATTCCATTGCGCCAATTCGTAGTCTTGCCCTAACTGACGGCCCGTCGACATTCCAATCGACCGTACAATCCCACAGATCCATTGCAGCAAACCCACGAATTGAAATTGCATTTCCAAAGCGCCTTTACTTAGAGACCCATTGTCATCATGGGTTTCCTCACGTTTAATCCCTTCAAGAAGGAGCGCCAGAACTTTCCAGGCGTTGTGATTCCGCTATCCGAGGCCCCAATCCACTCACCCTCAACATCCGACTCCGACAGGGAGAAGAAGGCCGATAGCTCAGTTGACGCTTCCAACTCTCTAGATCGTGCTCCCTCTTCGGAGAATGGCACTGCTGGCTCTATTCCCGAGGCCACCCACTTGACCATTGAGGCTCTCCGTGCGGAGATCGATGCCGAGGCAGCGACCTCTGGTCAAAACTCTATGTATGACCGTATGTGCCCTCCAGTCGAGTTTTCGCTTTCCTCCCAGATGCGCCTATCCCCTTGCCCCAAATGGAGTATCGGTGTCAGTGTCTTTTTGTATATGATTTGACTCAAATGGGTTTGCAGGCAAAGCAAAGGTGATCAATAGGGCTATCCAGGATATCGGCATGGGCCGGTACCAGTGGGAGTTGTTTGCTCTCTGTGGTTTTGGGTGGACTGCCGACAAGTGAGTCGACTACCTTTCCCATCTCAAAGTTACAGAGAACCCCAACTAACATTGCTCTCCAGCCTCTGGCTCCAGGGAGTTGCTCTAACCCTGACTCCCATTCAGTATGAGTTTGGTGTTTCTGAATCAAATGTCCGTTTCACCACGTGTGCTCTGTTCCTTGGTCTTTGCATCGGTGCCTCTTTCTGGGGTATCGCTTCTGATATTGTCGGTCGTCGTCTGGCTTTCAACTGCACCCTGTTCCTGGCTGGTGTCTTCGGTCTGGCTTCAGGCGGTGGCCCCAACTGGATTGGTACTTGTGCTCTGTTCTCCTGTCTGGGTCTGGGTGTCGGTGGTAACCTGCCCGTCGATGGCGCCACTTTCCTGGAATTTCTACCCTGTGAATCTGGGAACTATTTGACCATGCTGAGTATCTTCTGGCCGGTCGGTCAACTGATTGGCAGTCTGTTTGCCTGGGCCTACATCCCTTTCTTCAGCTGTGACCCCAAGGTCGAAACCTGCACAAAGGAGAACAACATGGGCTGGCGCTACCTGGTCCTCACTCTGGGTGCCCTCACCTTCGCCATGTTCTGTGCCCGTTTCTTCTTTTTCCACCTGTACGAGTCGCCCAAGTATCTACTGTCTCGGGGCCGCCAGGATGAGGCTGTTGCTTCGGTCCACGGTGTCGCCTATCGAAACAAAGCCAAGACCTGGTTGACCACCGAGATCCTCAACGAAATTGGCGGTATCGCCGAGACCAAGGAGGAGGAGAAGCTCTCCGTCGTCGAGATTATCAAGCGATTCCTGTCCAAGTTCTCGATGGAGCGCATAGGACCTCTGTTTGCCAACAAGCGTCTGGGCTTCACCACCGTCATCCTCTGGTTCTGCTGGGCTACCATTGGTATGGGATATCCTCTCTTCAACGCTTTCCTGCCCCAGTACCTCGGCAACACCAGCAGCTCAACCTACATCACCTACCGCAACTACGCCATCACTTCGGTCATTGGTGTTCCCGGTTCCATCTTGGCCTGCTACACCGTGGAGATCAAGTACATCGGCCGTAAGGGTACCATGGCCATCTCCACCATGATCACTGGCATTCTGCTATTCTGCTTCACTGCCTCCACCGACTCCAATGTCGTTCTCGCCTGCACCTGTCTCGAGGCCTTCTTCCAGAACATCATGTATGGCGTCCTGTACGCCTACACCCCCGAGGTCTTCCCTGCTCCCAACCGTGGAACTGGTACTGGTATCGCTAGCTGCTTGAATCGAATTACTGGTCTCTGCGCCCCGCTGGTTGCCATCTACGGTGGCTCCGCCAACCCCACTGCACCCATCTACGCCTCTGGTGGTCTGATCCTCGCCGCTTTCGTGGCAATGGTCTTCCTGCCAATCGAGACTCGCGGCAGGCAAGCGATCTAAACTTCAACTCCCCCCAAAATAGCGATGCATTTTTTTTCTTTTCATGACCTTTCAATTCTGCATTGCATTCATCAAGACGTGCGTCGACTACAGGACTACAAACATTGATGCACGCTATAAGAGAGGACATAAAATACAGGGCATTTTTGTCCGCGCCACACCTGATATCTCTGGCACGGTTGACTCCGGGCAGAGGAATCAGCAGACACGGCCCGGCGCCGGCGATGGAATGGAGGCTAGACTGTTTATATTTCCGTATATTATATTATATTATCTTTTTGTGTTATACGGAGCTAGATTGCTCCCGGGGGCCTCTCTGGATATACTGTGCAAGATACCATCGTGACTTTTGACTTGATGTCTATACCCATGAACGTGTGTTCCTTGTCAACCTGAATATTTTGAAGGAAAAGAAAATCACCTCAAGGCTGTCAGACGGTAGACATAATTCCTATATAGAGAACATTGGAAGTAAACATGCCTCCAAGGTCGACGTCGTGACAACCTTGGAAGCCAGATTCATCTCCAGACAGCAAGCAGATAGGTCAACACAATCTCCACCTGGGCACCACGCTTTGATACAAATGCCCGGCCATGTCTAAAAACAATAACAAAGTGGACAGCGAGCAAGTTCAAGTCCAGTCAACCAATTGGATAGCTGGATTAGGCAAAAATGCAATTGGGAGTGTTTATCAAAATCAGATAACGGGCAGAAGAATTTCCTAGCATGTACCTATACCCTAAAACCACGAAAAGAAAACTCCAGCCAGATCAAAGAAGCTCCACAGTAGGAACCGAAGAGAGAAACGACCGATCGAGCCCATCCCTTCCCCAGTCAAAACCTTCAGGGGGGGTGATCTTCTTCGCCGATACCATAAAACGCACACACACTGAAAGAAAAAAGAAAAGGCACAAAAAGGGGCATGATAGAAGAATCATGTATAGAAGGGGAAAAAAAGAAAAGCATGCAACATATCGCTTGTCAAAGCACATGGAACAGGAAAATGTCGAGCTCGGGACACTGGAGGCAACTGGAACTTTCGCTCGTGTAGGTGTGTAAGTTCCTTATTTAAACCACCGGTTGTCCATGGTTGCGACGCCCACGCTTCTCCAGCAAGGTCGCACCGTCCAAGGTAAGCTCAAACGGTTGTTGGGATTTACCGATGCTGCTCTTAGCTGCTGCGGCGACCTTTGCATCGTGTTGTCCGTAGCCCTGCTGGCGAGGTTGGCGGCCTGCTTGTCGGGCCTGCGCGGCGCTGCTCTGTCCGAGGTTGGTCGAGCGAAGCTTGGCGTCGATGCCAGCCATATCGCCAGACTGCTGAGTGGCGGACTTGGCGACCTTCAAGGGTGGTTGCCCAGCTGCCTGCGCACGATAATCGGGTTCATCGTCGTAGTCCTCATTTAAAGCACCCAGTGCAGACTGGAAGCCGGCAGTAGGGTTGTTGCTGCGAGCGCCGACGTTTCGTCGACGTTTGCCTTCCTCCTCTTGTCGGTGGACTGCGTAGCCGACGTCGAAGACTTCGCGTAGGTTGAATGCGCCCGGTGAGCGGAAGTCCACCCGGCCCTCGGATGTTGTAGACGGCACTTCCAATGAGGCGTGGGTGCTATGTGGCTGATAGGGGGCTGACTCTGCACCGCCCACTTCAGCGTCCAGCGGGTTCTTCTGGCGAGCTTGGCTGTAGGGTGTTGCCAGCGGGGGTGCGTCGGCGGCGGCAATGGTCTCTTCATCAGTTCCACAGATCCAGGGATGTGCGAGGAACTCCTGGATGGTGAATCGCTTCTCAGGGTCGACGGTAAGAAGGTGTGAGATCAGGTCCTGAGCGGACTTGGAGATGTCGTCCCACCACGGGGACAGAAAAGTGTACTGGCCGCGCGCGACCTTCTCAGTGAGGACCTGGATGCTCTCGTCATAGAACGGGGGAAACCCACACAGCAGCGTGTAGAGAACACAGCCCATGGCCCACATATCCACACTCTTCGAGTACCGCTCATCCTTGACGATTTCAGGTGCCGTGTAACCAACTGTTCCGCACGGCGTCATGGTCTGGCTGTCCCAGATGACCTTGGAAAGGCCAAAGTCCGCGATCTTAATCTGTCCAATACCGCCTGAGCCCACTCCCGGGATGAACTCTCCTTCATCTTCCTTATCTTCATCGCCCGGCGGCTTGGGTTTCGGGTTTTTGCTTGGAACGAATGGAGTCGGGTAAAAGAGGATATTTTCAGGTTTGATATCACTAAATTGTCCGTGAGCTTCAAGTCGACGGGACGATTGGGACTTAGTACGCACCGGTGAACGACGCCCGATGTCTCATGAAGATATTCAATCGCGTCTGCGACCTGACGAATCACGTGTCGGCTCAGAGGCTCGCTAAAGTACGTCAATCGGACGATCTGATGGAAGAGTTCGCCTCCGGGGCAGAGCTCGAGAACAATGTAGTAGTATTGTCGTGACTCGGAAAAGTCGATCAATTTGGTGATGTTGGGGTGATCTAAATTGCGCATAATCTGAACTTCCTTGAGGATATTGGCTCGCTGGGAGGGAAACAAGTTAGCACGACATATCACAACAAATACAGGCAACGTAAAAGCAGCAGAAGTCACCACTGCCATGTGAGGTGGAGCGTAGACTAGGAACAGTTGCGCACCTCCGCAGCCAGCGGGACCTTCTTGACGCTAGGATGAAGAGGGTCGGACTGCATATAATAGAACATTGGCGGGGATTCTACTTTTGTTTTTCCTTCCACAAGGAGATGATCGACTCGAGCCATGCGAGGGTAAAGCAGAAGATAAGAAAAGAAAGTTAGACCAACCGGTCACCTTACCTGATTGCTGTTCATTTCGAACTTTCGCACCACCTTGATGGCCACCTCGTCGTACTGCGTTGTGGTATCTTTGGCGCGATAGACATTGCTAAAGGCCCCATCGCCCATCTTCTCGATCAGGATCCAGCGATCCAAACCGGGATACTTGGGCATCTTGGACCGATTCACATTCTCTTCTGCCACCAAGCGTTCAATTTCGGCAGATCGATCGCGTCGGACTTGCTCCGTCTTCTCGGTTGCACGATCACCAGTATCCAAGGATTCGAGAGCGGGAGAGAATTGACCTGCGCGTTGCGGTTGCTGCTCGGCGTGGATTGGTGAGACATCGGTGGTGGGTTGGGCGTGGGGGGTGACAAGACGTGCTTGTTTGCCGTGCCGGATGAAGTTCTTGATATTCTGTATCGTGCTCATGACGGGCAAGTCTGAGAGGAGGGAGGGGACAGGGGGAGTGGGGGGTAAAGGTAGGGTGAGAGTGAGAGTCGGGGGGGGGGAGGGGGGAAGCTCTGTGGTCCCGCCAAAAGGAAAAGGAAAGGGCTGACAGAAAGCTGGGGAAGACAGTGGAGGCAGTGGAGGGGTGATAGTGATTTTCGGTAGGTAACCGTTATTTTTTTTTTCTACCCCGTGAATAAGTTAAGGAGAATGATTTAGGGTAAAGAGGGAAAGTTGAGCAAAATCATGAAGGGGGAAATAAGGTAAAGTAAGAGGATGAGGTCAGATCAGTGGTCTGGAGAAACAGAAACCGAGAAACGAGAAACGAGAAATGAGAAATGAGAAACCTGGAGGGGAAAAGAAAATCAACTATGACGAAGTGGGCTTCGTCGATGTCATCGCTTTACTTGTGGGATGGCCAATGGCCTCCTGTCGTCATGGGCCGCCACCGTATAAAAGGGGCTTCCAGTCCTGTTCCTACAGAGAGTATTTGATATTATTTTAATTTGTTTGATATACTTAAACGACGGAGTATTTTGTAGAGATTATGTCTTCCTACCATTACTACTATTGGCAATGTCCATCTTACTGAGGTCTCTATATCTAAGTTGACTAAGTTTTATCTCCCATCACTAACTTGACTAACTAGTTACGTACATAGATATCATCAGCCTCATTCTGTCAGGGTATGCTCGGAATCACATATAACCCGCTTCCGTGACTCGAGTGATATGATATCAAGACCTGATCTGGGATGTGTGGGTTCGGATATCGTCATCGTCGCCACATCTTCCCCGTCCAGATGTGTGAGCTCCCCAGATCCTCTTTTGGACTACGTACAGTAGGCAATCTAAGACGCACTGGTGCAACTGCAATTAGAACAGGATATGCTGATTGTGAAGTGAGCTGCATCAAGGGCGAAGCATGCCATGGGTGGAGATGTAAGGAGGGAAATAAAGCTGAAACACTGCTTAGGCGAGTCAGCACTGAAGTTTGAGGATCCAGGGATGCAAATGTGGAGATCTCCAACTCGGGTAGTCTGTATACCCAGGTTGAAGTTGATTGAAGAAAGTATGTATATGCGTAGGGTAGATGGTGGTAGTTGGTAGTTGAGTACTTGAGTATTGATGGCTCAGAGTGAAGTGTGCAGGTCAAGACGCAGGGGCCAAGAGGAGGCTGTTATTCCTGCTGTTGTGCACTGGAACCTGTTGCACCTCTCTTTCGATTCTTTGTCTATAGGATCTGTACTTCTCTTCTTCCCCTGCATTTTGCATCTGCATTCTGCGTGTTCTACGTGTACATTCTGTGTTTTGCTTTGCCTACGTTAGCCAGTGTTGAGTCTCCAGCCACGTCCTTACGCCTCGGACAGGCCGCCTGACTGTGCTTTTGCTCCGTACCCTATCATTGACTCGGCTTCGACCCGGTCCCCTTGCATCCCATGCCCACGGGAGGTCCTGAGATCTTCGAAACCTTATTGACCCTATTTGAGAATACATCTCTCCGCGATGCGACCCATGCCACCCTCGACCGTCCCCGTTTAACCAGCCTTGTCATGAACCCATCCACTATTGTATAGGCGCATCCTTCCAAGTACCACGCTGGACTATCTCCATCAAGAGCGCTGTACCTGCCAGTATACCCGGAGTGGAAGTGATGGACGCATCGGTGGATTCAACAGGACGACCGCCCTTGAGGTCCCACAAGGCGCTGCCCCGGAGGGGTATCATTGTCCCCAACTTTGACCTTGCCCAACCGGCCTCCTCGGATCAGAATGGCACTGTCACTGCCGCACCGGCTCCTCCGTTGACTCCGCCCGGTGCGAACCAGGAAGAAGGCGTGGAGGACACATGCACATCGCGCAAGACCATATCCGAGAGCCATACTGCGGGCATGTTGACGCCCCGGCGGCCCTCGAAACCTCCAACGCCCGATGTCACACCACCTCGCTTGAACTCTGCCAAACGACCGACCCTCAACAATTTCGTACACGTTTCCTCTTCGTCTCGCGCCGAGTCCTTCCAGACGGCCTGCGAGAGTATCCTGTCGGATGGCGACATGGAGACTCCGGGCCATTCGTACTCGATCGCGTCGCAGAAGATCAGACAGAGGGTGCCTTCGTCCGGGCGAAATGTGTTGAATGGGGTTCGTGCGAAACTTATCTACGCCAAAGAATCGCCACATTCTGCCTCCCAGCCCCACAGCGAAACGGACTATGAAACCGGCTTCGAATCGTTCGACGGAGAATGGGCATCCACCCAAGCCGACCGGTCTCCAACGCCACAGGCTGGAAAGCGGAAAGGCTCAAAGACGCGTAGTCGATCTGGTCAGAAACAGGCTGCGGATAAGGACACGCTGGACATGCAACATCTGGACGCCTCGTTGATGCGTGAAAAGACTCTACGGGACCGGGTTCAAAATACTCAGGAGCTGGCAGCCACTCCATCAATGGAGCGGTTTCGTGAAGACATTGGCTGGCCATCTTCATCCTACGGAGCTCCTAAAGAGGATGAAGACCCGGACTCTCGCCGGTTGTCTGGCATTTCTTCGACATCCACCGTCGAAGCCATGATTATCGACTCCCCAAAGCAAGCCCAGCGGTTCCTGCGACATACGGAGAAGAGAAACTCCCTGCGCTCAGCGAGCTCCCCCATTACGAAGTCTGAGCGCACATCTACCATCTCTAATGCCGATTCGCAGCATCGTCTGATCCACAAGGCGGCTCGCATATCTGAATACGATCGCCGCAGCATCTCGTCAGACGTGTCTTTTCCAGTCAAAACAGCCAACAGTGCGCCTCGAATGTCCATTGAGAGGATTCCCGTGGTGGTTGTACCGGAAAGACGATCATCTTTGAGATCAGGACCCAACAGTCAAGTGCCCTCCAGACACGGCTCTCAGCGGTCTAATCGGCGTCCTCTGCTGATCTCAACGAGCCCTGCAGATGCCCCAAGACAAAAGAAGCGAACCATGTCTGACTCGGTGCCTGCATGTTCCCGAGACTCAGACTCGCGGGCTCGTCCTTTTGGCCGTCCCGTCATTCCACCTCGTCGCTCGTCGCTTTCCGCGCCGACGAGCCGAACTAACTCTCGCACCACGTCTCTCACATCCGAAAGTTTGCGTAGTCACACATTGGCCATGGACTTTGAGATGCAGAAGCGTCGCGATCGAGAGCCTGTCTCACCTCCCCGCCATAATAATATTTTGGGATCCCACGCCACGGGACTCTTGCACCCTCCCAACTTGCCGGGGCTGGTGGTTAGCTCATCAGAAAATATAGCAACCCTGCGGCCTCCGTCTCTACCCTATACCCAATGGTCAGTACCGTCCTCTTCTCCCGGGCCGGTGGAGATTCGAGAGGCCAAAGCTGTGAGCCTATTTCCACACAACAATCGATCGCTCCTCTTGATTGATCAGCGAGACCCGGTTGAATCGCAACCCGTTCGAGCACATCGGAATGGAGTCACATATTGTGGAGAGGTTCCCCGGACACCAGACGCGCCCACCGAAGCAGCCATTTTGCAAGTGGACTCCCCGTTGAAGAATCCCCGTCCTCCTCCCAAGCCTCCCATCGCCAAACCTCTTCCGCCCCTTCCTACACAGGAGGAAAATTTGGGCGCTCGCCAAGATGGCGATGGGCCTGTGGTCGGTCGATGGGGTTCCGTTCGCCGAACATGGGCTGCGCGGCCTCGATCGGATTCCTTCAATAGCGTTGTGCGGTCCCTTTCAATGCGATCAGCGAAAAACAGGACAGCTGGAGTAGAGATGGACAGTCGTCTTCATCCTTTCTGGCGCCCGCGCGGTTTCTGGGAAGATATACCAGGGTCTCCAACCAAAGCCGGTTCAGGTCACCAGACCCCTGAGAAACAAGACGATTCCACGGTGGTCAACAATTCCCTCGGTCTGCCTCAGCAGCGGATCATCATCGAAGGACCTCCTGCTCTCGCGCGACGTAGCCCAGAGATGAGACGACTATGTGATGCTAGTCACGCCAGTCTGGTCCGCGCCGGATCTCCACTGTACCATACCCGCTACCAAGTACTTTCCCTTTCCCGATGGGGACGGCGTCTTCGATCGATGTCGTTGCGCAACACGCGAGCCCGTCTGCGACACATGCGTGAACGACGCGACGAGAGAAAGCGAGCCGCACGCCGTGAGACTCTCAAACAGAGCATCAGCGTCCCCATTAATGTGGTGTCCAGTGCCATAAATGGGGTTGTGCGGTGATGATATTTTCATATCCTGACTGGGCGTATTTGAAATAACCAGATCCTTTTGCGATACATGTGGGAGTTCCTTTTTTGGCTTATTTTATCATGATCTCACGCGTGCATGGGTTTGTCCCTCCTAATACGACATGAACGATATCTACGAAACCAATGACGATTCCATGACTTACGTTATTTTCCCGGTGACCTTGAGATGTATCATAAACATGAGCTTCCCTGCGTCGGATACACATTTGCTTTCCACCTCGAATCGAATATACTTTCAGATCTGACTAGACTACCCCCATAGCTTCAAGTAGACGCCAAACCGCATGTTCGTAAGCTCGTATATGCAACATGTATGCGAGAAAAAAAGATCAATATGTCCTGTCCCGTGCCATCCCTCGAGCTCTCCCACGCAAACTGGATCGGCCTCGGATAGCCATCGACCCATACTGGGCCTCCCGCTCAAGCCGCTGCCTCCGCTGGTCGGGTGTTTCACCCTGTTCGCCTCCCTGATCGGTACCCTCCCCCGGCCTTGATACCTGTTCTTTTCGCTTCAATATCGCCTCCCAAGCGGGAGGATCGAGAAAGGGCTGTGGAGGCCTGGCAAAGGCAAACTCCGTACGTCTGTACTTGATTTCGCGTTCATCTTCCTCGCTCCCGGAGGCGTTCGCGGCATCTTGGGCGTCTTGACCGGATTGTCTCATGCATGTCTCAGCCGGAGTCGCGCTAGGGTTGAGTACCTTGTACACCGGCTTAGGCTTGTTCCCTGTACTCGGAGGCAGCAGTGCACGCTTTTGTGGAACGAGGAGGGGACGAGGAGGCATTGGGATGGATGTAGGAAGGAGAGAGAATAAGATGTCGGAACTTGGTCTTATCGCTTATCAGGCCATCGTCACGAACTATATTGATAGTATTGATTTAACCTGATTTCAAAACTACTTCGATATCCCAAGTCTTTCTCACCTTATCTCCGTCGCAAACGAATCTCCAATCCAAAATTAGGCACATAAAATTCCTCAAATGAAAGCGATCCCGTCAGAGGCCCCGATGAACCAGGCAAAATATCAAAATTCAGCAAGAGATGAGAAAACAAGCTTGATCAGCGCACTTTTGCATCCATCGACCGGGACTGAGCAAACAAAGCGAGTCAGCTATTGATCCTCGGGAAAAGGATTATTTTTAAAAGGGCAAAATAGGCTTTCCAATCAGACTCGCACTCAACTCACCGGGCATGCACACCCATCCCGAAGACGAGATAGTCGGGACTCAGATCGACGAGCCGTGTGTTTAACGCTCCGGCTGCAGCGCGCTTTGCGAATCGGAAGCCATCAAAGGCATCAGGGCTCGAATAGCTGTCGCTGGAGCGCTGGCTCCATCCGCTTGGGACACCGACGTTGGTTCCTGGTTTGAGGATGATGCGTGTCGCCGCATCAGCTGGCGTGTATCCTCGGTGTGAATCGAGGTTACCATTAGAAAGCTTCAGAGCTGACACACAGACTCGATGAGCAGATACTGCAACCAAGTTAGTGATGAATAGGGTCCTGGCCAGATGCACATACCGGCTGCAGGGGGATGCAGGCGCTGAAACTATTTCAGGAAAGAATCTAGGATCATCCGGTCACAGCCGGTGACGGTGGTTCCGCATTTATTTAGAACGCTTTCGATCTCTTCGCGTAGAGGTCGGATATACTGCGGGCGCTGTGCCAGCTCGGCCAATGCGCCGTAGAGTCCCTGCTAATATGTGAGCTGCATGATCTTCTATCCCATTGGACTTGAACTCGTACGTAGGCGGTCGTGTAGATAAATGCGAATTGGAGTAATAGCATCTCTCCGATCACCTCGGAGTATGTCCATCGCTGGCGGAGGACTGAGCTTTCGTATAGCCAGCGGAAGATCTCGACCTGGATAATATCAGCCTGAAGGATTCGTTTACTCCTAGGTCACGAGTATCCATAAATAGCAATTGCTATGATACATATGTTGAAGAAGACGTCCAACGGAATATATTAGAGGAAACTGAGAGCTATTATAAGGCGGGGCCGTATTGAGCCACAGGGCCCAAGGTACACTGGGTACTTATGACCGACAAATGAATTCTATGACCCTCTTCGTGAATCGATTGTGTGATATCGAGTGCAGCGGTCGGAGCGCCCAATCCTAGTAGTGCATGCGGCTACATAGTCGATCGGTCCAATAAGGAAAAAGAAAAGACAAGGCCATTTGAGACCACGACTTCGAAAACTGTGAATTTCGTACAAGGGAACTCGTCAAGAAAAAAGGAGAAAAGGCAGAGCGAGACCGTATAGAACAGAAAACCCCCCAGAAAGGTATCGGCGATTGAGAGCCGTGTGGTATAATCGTACAAACAGAGACGTCCTGTATATTACGCCCGAGGACAAACAATAACGCCGGAAAATCGAAGAACGGTAGGTGACCTATGCAATCGGTGTCTCCATGCCGCTCATGGTCGAATAGGAATATGGCAAGTCTACCAGGCCGTCGAGAAGCCAGTTAAGTGGATCAAAGACCTCGTAGTTGGGCTCCATGAATCCACTCGGTAGTCCGCCAGCTCCATTGCTCGGTGCTCTGACTCCAAGGTTTGCTTGTGGAAGCATCGGCGCCGGTGCTAGACTTGGATCACCACCGGCGATACCGGGCGTGGATGAAGATGTGCATGGAGCGCCCACAGAGGAGGTAGCGGATGAGTCGGCTGCTGAATCTGGATTGGTCGGGTTCTTGAGATAGGCTACACAGGGTTAGTATGGATGAAAGAGTACGTATAGGTATGATTGACTGACCTTCAATGTTTCGTCCCTTGGTCCTTGCGTCCTCTCGCCATCGCCAGACGGAGTCGTAGAGAAGAGACATGCTCATCCGACAACGAACCTTCAGTCTCAGTGAGTCATCCACGTCGGAATTGCTCGTGGCTGACCTCTGTGAGGCAACTCCCAGCTTCCACATCTGAGCTAGTACCTCGGCCAGACGTGCAGGTAGGTCATTGCTCGAGACAGATACCCCACGAACAGCCCAGATGGTCCGATTAAACAAACTCTTGGCATATTCCATGTCAATGTGGTTGCTGAAGAAGCTTTTGCTCAATTTGAGAAGAGTGCAGCCCGCTGCAACCATCATCTGGTAGACATAGTATGGCGTGTATGAGAGAACGGGACCGACTTCGGTTTCGAGGTTCATGGCGACCTCTAGGAATGATGTAGTCGCCACATACAGGGAAAGAAGACGTCCCCGGTAATCTTTGGCCGAAGGATCATCAAAGAAAGCCGACAGATGCAAATGTAGATTCGAAGCACGGAGGTACAGATCGGTGATGCCTGGCTTTTTGTTAGTACTGGGAAGGATGAAGACGAGACGTGAGATCATACAATCATTTTGTAATTTCAACTCTTCTTCGAGCTCGTCAAAGTCTCGTGAAAGGAACGAAATCATTGTCGACCTTTCTTGGTCACTGGTCAACCCCACAGGATCCCGCCGGTTGGTGTAGAGTGCCCTGGTGACCTTGTCGCAAAATTTCTCAATCTCTAGCCGAGGTTTAATGTCCCCAGGTAGCTTGAAGTTCACATCTAATGAATCACCAGACAGAGTCCAGTCGTAGAGGCTAGAAGGTGGCTGGCCATAACCGGTGGAAACCCTAAAGATCGTTAGACAAGCTCTCCACACATTGAGAATGAAAACGTACCGTTGGGCAACAATATTGCAAATGGCCCATGTCCGCACCTTGTCCCTCAGTTCCTCCTCAATAAGCTCGACACGGAATTTGCTAAAGTCCTGACTGTGAGAGGGTCGGTGAAGGCCAAGCTGCATCGCGACCTGCATCATCATTCCGCAAAGCATAAATGTTGGGTCAGTTGAAGTGCTGCTAGTAGGGAATGGCCAAGAGCACAATAGACAGAGCGCTTTCACGACGTGGTAGCTTTGAGGAATGTCAGCTAGTGTGCTCCAGACGAGGCGAGTGACGGGGCCCGCGAGAGAGTTGAGTAGACCGGTGTCACTTTGGTAGCGTCTAGCACCAACACTGATGATGGTCCAGAACAGCAAGGGCGAGGTGTTGTAATAATCGTCGAGGGACTGTTTCCGGTCAAGAAATGGAAGGAATGGGTGATAATATGTAAAGAACCTGTTTGAAACAGTCAGATCTATAATAGGAAGAGAATGTTGTAAAAGTTGGAGTTCTCACATGTTGAACAACTCTGTGGCTTTCTCCGGCACGATCATGACATCTTCGATGCGCTTGATCTGGGGGCCTCCGTTTCTCATGTAGTTGGAGCTGTCAAATCCTGAACGAAGGTCGAGGAGGGATGCAACTGCTTCCTGGGAGCCCATGTATTGGTCTGTAGATATGGCGGATGGAGTCTGCGTCTGGTAAGCGCCCGCCGGACTAACCTGGCTCGATTCTTGGTTGGGCGTCAATTGCCTCGACGGCAGATGTTGCGGTTGCTGCGGTACTGCTGAGCCGTGGCCAGCCATGGCAATCTTCTTCTTCAATTCGATAATCTCTCGTTCCATCTCCGCATTGCGGCTCCGCTTTCCAACTCGCTTGAAATTGGACTCGATCTTGCAATCAAGTTTGAGTCGTCGGCACCTGGAGCAATCTGACCAAGGGTCTTGAACAACATCGCACCGGAGCTGCAACGAACCGGTCGAATTAGCAAGGGCGGTCGAAGCATGGCACCGCTAGTATCGCCACTTGCGGGCGTCGCATACCACACGACAAGGCTACACTTACCTTCTGCTGCCGACATTCATTGCAAGCGCGCTTCACCGGCTGCCTTCTCTTATCATCGCGCGAATCATTATCGTCCATGTCCTCTATACTCCCCGGAGAGCTGTCTATGCCCGCAATGGTCACATTGCGTTTGCGACCCTGCACGCCATCGGAAGTGGACATGAAGACAGATGCATGATTGATCCCCGCCATTAGGGGACCGATGGCGACTGGATCATTATTATTCTTCAACTTTGGGGCTAGAGCTGGGGTCTGAGACCCTCCGCTTCCGCTTGATCGTCCGAGAGACGCCAGGCTGATGACGTTGATGCGGGCGGAACCGAGTTTCCGGGCTGAAAATTTCGACTGCGTGAAGGATACCTTGAGACGATGTACACTCGTCGACACCCGGGCGCAATATATGCTCTCTTCCTCGACAAATCAATCCGTTCGTGCTCCGAAAGCCGTTGAGTTTGCAGAACTTCCCAAGTTCAGTTGCGCCGGTGAATGACTCAGCGCCGGATCTGCGGGGGCATCGGGCACGTGATGCGAGTTGATGACTTTTTTTGAACTTTCTCCTACGTTTACCTCCTCTATTTAGCTCCAGCACTAGGTGTGGATACACTATTCCTCAATATAATTAGATATATTACGGGCATATTCATCTTTTACAAGTGGAAAGAATTTATTCAGATCGACCCACTAGAACTTCGCCGGAACCCTATCGCTCCCCAGCTGTGTTGGTTAAGTGATTCCAAACAGAATCTAAGGCTGCCTCATGTACTTCCAAGGTTCAGACTCGGATTCTGGAACAGAGACGATGCTAGACCTTGTCGTGCTCAATTTAGAGTGACGAATCTCAGTCCACCCTCCCCTAGAACCGTCTACTCCTTCGGGGACGGCAAGACCGCGGAGCATTGCACGGGTCTCATTTCTGCAACCATTCCGGACTTCGCTCTGGTTGGGACAGAAAAGAGCGAGGGCTGGGAGTCCAGAACTCGTTTTGCCGTCCCGCAAGCGTTCACCACTCGCTTGCAGCCTCCGTCAAAGTTCTATGCTCAACTGTACAACGTGGGACTGCAGTATGGCGATAGCTCCTGTCCTATGCGTGGCCCAATCGAAAGAACCAAAAATCGACATTAGTGCTTGCCTTTAGGGGGGCCAGTTTACACAATACAGCCAAGGTGAGACACAGCTCCGTCCATCCATGCATCTGAGAGATTCCTGCGGCGGTTCCTAGAGGCATATTATACTTAGCAGTCTATAATATATCCCGATATTTGGCTAGTACCCGGGACAGAGCTATGCAGTATGAATAGATGTTATTCTATTCGCGAAACCGCACTCTTTAGGGAGGGTCCTAAGAACTCATCTGTTTCATCCCTCAAATCCTTGCGCAGATTTCGAACAATGCGAAACAAAACTTCTAGTTGGTCGAGGACCTAAGCAGTAGCAGTGACCTGTAGTTATCGTGAGGAAAATATCTCGAGTGGGTCAACAAAGCTCTATAACACTTACTGTCAAGTGTTGTCAGACTTAGTGTGTCTCGCAGACGCCAAATTATTATCAAGGCAGGCTTTCCCCTCTCTCTGAGAGCGATCCGGACTGCTCAGACAAGGATCGGCGAGCAAAAAGCGGCGAGGATGAGCACTTAAGCTAGATCAGTTGAGGTCTTATTCAAGCAACAAGCGATGAACTGTCGACCCCCGACACAACAAGCTTCCATAGAAATTGGGTAGGGCCACCCTTACTTCAGAATACCAAGCACATAACTAGTTAGTTAACTAGTTAGCAGAAGCTGAGTCATTTGACTCCGACCGAGTCCAACCATAGCATTTACTCCATCCCTCAGTCTTCGCAGGCCAACCCTTACCGGCTCAACCAGTTTATCCAGTCTCGCAATCTCACCAGCAGACCCAGCCGCAGGTCTCTCAGCATACACCTCAGTAGTCAGCAATAGGCCAGAAGCCGTTCAATTCGCATGCTCCCAACCCTACTGGGAGTTCAGCTTTCCATTCCCCTACCAACAAAACTTATTCCCAGGTATCTTTTCCGGGGCGCCCCGCCTAACAACAGTCACAGTCATCAATGTCTATTCTATACCATCTTAGCTAGAACCTGCCAAATCCAGCTGATGGAATTGCTCCCCAGATCACCTCTCCACAATATCAGCGACGGGATTATGGCGACTAATGTAACGGCAGTTTTTGCGGATGGTTGCTCTACCAGGACTTTACCCGAGGTTTTCAACGATTGTGATAACAAATTCGAGGATTTGACATTATTAAATTAAGATTGCTGCTCCATTCCTCCTGTTTGACGGTGAACCGTCGGGACCTGTGAATGGACCGGCAATGCCGTCCCATCGCCTTTTGTGGTAGCATAAAATCAGCGTACACTCACTTGACCTTGCAATAGACCAGAATAAAATCTGCCCAACCAACAGTTCAAAGTCTTTGTCACTCTACCAACAGCGAGGCAAGGTGATGATTGGGCTAGGTGTCTGGTCTGTCTTTTCACCCAACCGAGTCACAGTAACTAAGTAACTAGTTAGCTTAAGCTCTAACTATAAGTTCGCCTATAGAGTCAAACAATAGTCTAGTTATAGCTCATGTTTTATGGTACTAGAAAATACATAGTCAGACCATTTTCCTGAACTAATCACTTTCCGAGGCGATAGTATTACCAACTAGATTACAGAAGTAAACAAAATACCAAAGTACTATAGACATGACAGATGTGCTAACACATAAATGACTGCATTCATCATTCGACGGGTGCAGTAACAATGTGTCGCATCCATAAATTCCATGAATCAAGAATAACCAACTAACCAACTACAACAATCTTTTCTTTTGTTGTGTCCAATTCACACTACGTACGGTGCAACCTTCAGCCGCGACGCAATTTCCCAACCGTGGGTACGCAATGTACCAGTGTCCAGAACCCTCGGGAGAAGCTTGACAACCTGACGACCGCACACGTCACTTCCTCGCTGTCCCGACTCTCACTTTTTCCAACTTCTTTTTTTTGGGTCTTTTGGGTAATATTCTCTGTCATATCTTACATCACCCTATCCCTATCTACTATCTACTAGCGCCCTTCGACTATTTGTCTTCGTGCACATACACACCGTACTCCGTTTGAGGTGGAATTCATCTTTCGCCCATTCCACGGAATTTGTGCTTCATTTTTCCCACCCAGTGGATAGATCGAGCCACGTCTTGAAGGTCGAGAGCGTGCTCATCTTGACTTCTCCATTTCTCTTTTCCCCCTTTGGGAGCTTCGGCCCTCTTCCAGGTTAGCGCTAGCGCACCGCGAACCCCGCGAGTCCAGAGACCTTGAGCCCTGGCCGCACCGGATTCCTTGACCTTCCCGCGGCCTTCTACATTCCCTCCCCTTTGAGCAATCTCACATTGTTTCGAGATTCTTCACGGTGTCTTATATCCTGCCTTTCTCTTCCCGAAAAGGGCTGTCGGGCCCTATGTCCTGCGGCTGACTTTCCCTCGCTTCGACCTGTTCCCATACCTGCGATAACTACGATCGGAGCATTTGGGCCCAATCCGTTGCGAAATGGCAGACCATTCGCAGGTGTCGCCTGCGCCACCTCAAAATGTTAAGCGTGGTGATTATCTCGTCGTTATCCGTAAGTGATGCTGACGCCGTGTGCGCCCGCGCCATCGCGCCAGTCCGGTCCCCTCATATTGAACAATGCCTCTAACGCAGTATAGACCCCCATGACGGGAGCGGAGAGGAGGAATTGAAGATGAAGCGCGGCGACATTATTCTTGTCGAAGAGATGGACGAAGAATTTCAGGACGGATGGTGGCTTGGGCAGCATCCAGCTTCGGGCCAAAAGGGTCTCTTCCCTGCAGGTACGTTCCCAACAGAAAAAAGAAAAGAAAGGAAATCGTCTCGGGGTAGTTCTAATCTCTGCGACAGGCTTTACGAGGAAGGCGCATGCCCACGAACGCTTGAAGGCCCGTCAAATGGCCCCTTCGTCCCGAGAACCGATTACAATCGAAAAGACCGAGTCGCCGACGCAGATGGAACCAACGACACCGGTCGACTCAGCTTTCTCCACGGTGACAAGTGGGCAAACGACACCCCAGGCGTCGCGCCACGCTAGCACCTCGGACGTGCAGGCACAGATGACTTCTCCAACCCAGCAGCGATCCGCCTCATCTCCGCTGCCGCGCCCGAGTCTGGCGGCCGATATCCAGCAAGCCTTCCGCAGACCCTTTAATGACCATGAGAATGGCGAAGACAGTCCGGTGATGAACGAGACTTTGAGCGTCATCGATGAACACATTACCGATATGAACACTCCCCGTCACAGCGTGTCGACCCAGGATGCAAAGACAATCAACGACTCCGGTAGCGAGTACAGCAGCCATATGAGCCACCGCGTATCCTACATCCCTGGGAATGAGACCGATGAGGAAGATGGCATACACCTGACTGAAGCGCAAGTACGCCGGTGGGATCAGGCTGAAACCGCCAAGCAGATGCGTGCCCTCGGCGTTGACTCAAAACACACTGAGATTTTCGAAGAGCAGGAGATTACCGGTGATGTTCTTCTTGATATGGGCCAGGACTTCATTTTCATGAAGGAATTTGATTTTGGAGTAATGGGCAAGCGCCTCAAGACTTGGCACATAGTGAAGGCCTTCCAAGAGGAAGTGAAAGGCATCAAGCAGCAGCCGCAGACAGCACGAAGTTCCTTCTCGGGCTTTGCCGGCGGCCCCGAAGAACGATCATTGTCTCGCGCCGGCCACACTGGGCCCTTCCTGCCTCGTATTCCTACGGTGTCGGAGAAGACAGGGGCGGGCTATCGGACATCCGCTGGGCCTACACAGCATCCTCGGCTCGCGAGTAACAACAGCTCCCCCATAGCTCCATCATTTGGCCAGGAATCGCCAAGACGAATCTCCGCTGCCTCCATTCGAGATTTCAATCATACGAGACGGCATTCTTCCATCGACGCTACTCATCATGGTCCGCCTAGTCTGTCTATGAATGGCGGTCATCAAAAGAAGCCTTCATTTGACCGGGGCTGGACTCTCAACGGTGGCGTTCAAACATGGCCAACTCGTCCAGGAACTTCGACGGGCACATCAGCTTTTCGTGCTCCGCAGGCCGCCGAATCAGAGCCCAACACACCTGATCATTTCGATGATCTAGATCGGGGCTACTTCTCCGGCACGGAGGTGGATACACGCCGGAGTCGCCGCGTTCTACAGAAACGGGCTTCGGCAGCTGGCAGTATGAGCCATTCTCGAAAGTCGAGCTATGCGGATGATCCATTCAGGGTCAGAACTGCTGGCAAGCGTCAGTCTCGTATTGCCAGTCTTGACTCTATGCACGATGCTGCTAATGGCAGACGCGTCCTTACTGCCGCCCAAGTTTATCACGGTGATACGCCCCAGAAGAGCCGTTTCAGGAGCCTGAGTACTCGTGTGTCTCAGCGAAGTGGCAATGATTCACAGTCATCCAACGCTGATGGCAAGGATGGCAAACCTGGTTTCTTTGCGAGCCTTGGACCGCTGATGAGAAAGGGAGATTCCGAGGGCTCGACACGCTCGACCTTGAGTTTCCAGCTGCCTGGCGCTGGCAAGATCCGACGCGCTGTGGGCCTCCGCAATACTTCTGATGGTGTAGCTAAGAGCACCGATATCTCTGCTCCTGTTTCGCCCCGCGAGTACGATCCTAGGTCTGGTCGTACCGGGTCTACGACTCCATCCGCGACATCGAAGAGCTCAGAGCGCCACAGCACTGATGGGTCCGGTAAGGCTGCCGAGAGTGCCGGATTCACGATCCGTCCTCGAACGGTCAAGTCTAAGAAAGATACCAGTGCCTATACCCAAGGCCTCGAGAAGAAGTCTCCCCAGGAACAGGTAGATGGCTGTGACTACAGTGGCTGGATGAAGAAGAGGTCATCCAGCATGATGACAACATGGAAGCCCCGGCTGTTTGTCCTGCGTGGCCGCCGCTTGTCTTATTACTACTCCGAAGACGATACTGAAGAGCGCGGTCTCATCGATATCACCGCCCATCGTGTGCTGCGTGCGGACAATGACCCCATCATCGCGCTACATGCTACTGTCACCGGTGCTACCGCGTTGCCCGCCAATGCCAGCACCACTGAGAACGGAAGCGGCATGAAGCTCACCACCCCGGCCGTCATCGCCTCTCTTACCAGCAGGGACAGCAACGGGCCTTTCTTCTTCAAGCTGGTACCTCCCAAGATGGGCAACTCCCGTACAGTTCAGTTCACCAAGCCCACCACTCATTACTTCCAGGTCGACAATGTCAAAGAGGGCCGCTTGTGGATGGCCGCCCTGATGAAGGCGACTATTGAACGCGACCTGTCAAAGGCCGTTGAGAGCTCCAACAAACAGAAGACCGTCAGTCTGAAACAGGCCCGGATGATGAACCAGCGGCCGCCGGCTCTGATGGCCGTTGGTGGTGACCAGGATTCTGTCATCGAAGAAGAAGAGGAAGACAGTGGGCTCCGGATCGATGGCTTGAACCTGGACAAGGCACCTTCCTCAGAGGAAGGCGGTTCCTTCGTCGATGCAAAGGTTGATCTCGACGCCGAACGTGAACACACCGATCGACCTCAGTCGAAACCTTCAATGTCGAACCCCCTTGGTGAAATCGACACCGGACACATATCTCTCATGCCCTCCCCTCTAGCTAAGACTGATTCGCAATGATTCGAGTTTCGCTTTTTCCAATTTCCCGGGTATTTTGCTCTAATTCTTTTCCGAAGAACGTTGGATCAAATGCTTGCCATCTACCTTTCATCTTTGATCTACTTTCCTAGCTATTTTATTACCCTACACCCCTTGCTTTGGCGTTCAATGTGATATACCCCTCGCTCTCACTTCTGTTCCATCCGTTTCTGACTTTGGCCGATTTGTTTTTCAGTTCCGTGGATATAAAGAATGAAGAATTGACGTGGGCTGTGTGTATGATGACCTTTTTTTTCCCCTTAGCTTATGAGGATGCGGAAGTTGTTCGTAGCTTTTAATTCGGATACTTTCTATATACGAGTGATTTGTTTGTGGAGAACCTTAATCGACTGGCTTCTTATTTAACTATAGAATCCCGGATTGACTTTGCTTTGACAAGGTTACCTCACCTAGTCTTCAGTTCTCTCTCAGAGCATCTTGGCTGTTTGGCTGATTGTTTGCCATGTTTGCTATATTGAAAGGAATAGTTAGAACAAGAACAAGGTCGTTGTATATGAAATAGTTAGATATCATCGATGTTGACGTGGATATGTTGAAGTGAGAAAGGTATCCATCGACAACACGTAGGTATCCGTGGACTCGACAAAATAAAAACGAAAATGAAATTGAAAATAAAAGAACCGTAATCAACTGATCAAATCCATACGTGCTTTGTCTTATAACCTTGAATGGATCCCAATTTGGAAGGCACGAATAGGGTGTTGCGCGTATGTGGGTTCAAAGGTTATCGCGAGAGCTCCGATTCTGCTATTTATTTCCCCCTGGAGCCCTCGACCTATGCTCTCCAACCCTTCATTTTCATAGCTTACATTCATCATGCTGTATATTACTCATCTCTAATTCTTCTAATATTCCTATCATGCGACTCAAGTCCCTCCACTCGCTGCTCAACTGCGCTCCCACAAGGTGGCTTTTCCCGCTCAGTGTCGCGAGCTTCGTCTACCTATACCTCTACCCGATCTTCAAGGGCTGCGCATTCCCGCTGGCTCATGGGCAGTCTCCACAGGAAAGCAGCTCACCACTTATAGGGAAACTGCAACAGAATGCCTTCGCCAGTACCGTGCTCCAACACCTCGGAGTCCCGAACTTCGCGCCGGACAACCCGCCCGCCATCTTTAGGCTCCTAGTCCTCGCAGACCCTCAATTGGAAGGCGACACATCTCTTCCGCTGCCGGAATGGAGACTAGTACCACGCATTCGCAAGCACTGGCGCACCGTTCGCGAGACCTCGGACTTCTCACAGTTCCCGTATCCGCTCTCCCTCCTGAACCGTGAGCTCCTCGCAGGAGTGCGGACTATCGCAATCGAAGACATACCACGCTCGCTACGAGCAGTACAGAAGCAGATCGACTTGTTAGGAAACGACTGGTACCTCGCGCATATTTACCGCACTCTCTTCTGGTGGACTCGGCCAACGCATACAACCGTGCTGGGAGATCTTCTAGGCAGTCAATGGATTGACGATGGCGAATTCTCCTCGCGCAGCTGGCGATACTGGAGACGCGTATTCCGCGGCGGCATGCCAGTGGACGACCACATTACACGCATGGGTGAAATTGGGAGCACTGGCAAAGCCAACAGAGATCCAGAGATCCAACAACCCATCGAGCCCTTAGGATCGGACGCCGACCCTTTCTGGCCCAGACGGGTGATCAATGTTGTCGGAAATCACGACATTGGGTATGCAGGCGACGCGAGCGAGGCACGGATGGAGCGTTTCGAACGCGAGTTCGGCCGCGCGAACTGGGATATCCGGTTCCAGCACCCGCCTGTCTTGCTATCCAATGCCACTTCTTCGGACAAGCGTGTTGAACCTACACTGCATCTGATTAATTTGAATTCGCTTACCCTCGATACGCCAGCATTGTCCCATGATGTCCAGGAGCATACCTATGCCTACCTCAACGACCTCATTGGCAGATTAAATCCGGTCGAGGACCGCTCAACTTTTACTCTGCTTCTTACACATCTACCTCTACACAAGGAGGAAGGGATCTGTACTGATGAGCCCTATTTCTCATTCCACGATGAGGACGACAATGACGGGCCGGACGGAGTTCCGCGCTTCAAGGCCGGCGGCTTGAAAGAGCAGAACCACCTGAGCAACTTTGTCAGTGCCAATGGAATCTTACAGGGCATTTTCGGAATGAGCGGCGACCAGAATGCGACGGCTGGTGGGCATGGCCGCGAGGGACTCATTCTGACAGGTCACGACCATACTGGCTGCGACGTCGTGCATTATGTTTCTCAGCAGCAGAACGAGAACCAGAACCAGGAAGAGAATAGCTGGCAATGGGCCGCGAGACGCTATAATGGCTCTAATATCAAAGAGGAAGAAACACCTTCCGTCCGCGAGGTGACGCTTCGCTCGATGATGGGAGAGTTTGGTGGTAATGCTGGTCTTCTTTCCATATGGTTTGATGTTAAGCTTGGTGGATGGGATTACGCGATTACCAAGTGCCCTGCTGGGGTGCAGCATATTTGGTGGGCGGTGCATGTGATCATTTTGGTGCATTTGAGTGTTGAGTTCGCTCGGTTTGCGATTTGGTTGGGTTTGCGTATTCAGGAGAAAAGACTGTCGAAGGCTACCTTGGTTAACAAAGTCCCCAACGACGCGAGAGGTCCAATTTCTCGCGCTAAAGAAGAGCAATAGGGAGAAAAGGGAAGGGGAAAAGAGAAGATGAGAACACGGCCGTCTTGCTAGGTGATATGAACGTGAACATAGGAAGAATTGGGCATGTATATTGGCGTTCATTAGACCTGTGGATATTGCATAGCTTCTTAACCTTCATATCATCTCTTTTCCTCCCTTACTCTAATATCATGACAGTGGAGGCATACATGATACCTATAAAATCTCAATTCTTTACAGTAGACCAATACAACTACAAGGTCCAGGATAGTACTCAAATCGAGATCATCAGTTTCCATGAATCTGCACGAGTCCTAGAGAGAAACACCTAAAAGCGAAACTCGAAACCGAATGAACTTCCTACATGCGCAGGGAGTCATGAAAAAAGAATAATTTTTTCCAGAATACTTCCGAGTCGCCAGATTCGACGAGAAAAAACACGAATGGGACGAAAACTGGCTCGAAATAACACAAGTGGATTCGTCAACTGGACCTTTTCGCTCCACAATATGCCTCATGCAGGCCACACATTTTCCCAGGTCCCAGGAAAGTCAGGTTTGGTATCGTTGAATTTTTGGTTGGTTTTAAATTCGCGTATCTCTCTCTTTACATGACGACACCGGAGTTGGAGGCGATACGGGGCCAGAGCTCAGCAGCCTCCTTACCGACGGGGCCGGTAATGGCAGATCCCTTCATCTCACCCTTGGCGTTGACGATCTGGAGTAATGGTTAGCACAACGGTCGTAGTATGAGGGTTCTGGAGATTGCGCAGTATGTGAAGAGACAAAACATAGATCTGCTAGATTGAAAATCAACCAGAGACGTATGGCTCGACACATCTGGGCATCCCAGAAAAAAAGAGTGTACTTACAACACCAGCGTTGTCCTCGAAGTACAGGTAGATACCGTCAGCCCGGCGCCAGGGCTTGCTCTGGCGGACGACGACGGCGGGCATGACCTTCTTGCGCAGCTCGGGCTTACCCTTCTTGACGGTGGCCATGACCATGTCTCCGACACCGGCAGCGGGGAGACGGTTGAGGCGGGCACCGGTACCGCAGACGGCGATGATGTACAGGTTGCGGGCACCGGAGTTGTCGCAGCAGTTCATCACGGCGCCACTATTCAAGGAGGACCGTTAGCATTCCACTGTTGTCCCCTATTTAGTTTCCAAGCCGTAAGCCCCGTCCAATGATTTCGAGGTCGACCTGCCGCTTCATGCCGTATGTCGTGGTCGTCCCGAATTTCCAGTTGCGTGCTCTGTCGAGTGCTTTCGAGGATTCGATGAAAAAAGGAGCGACCGTGGCGTATTGGCAATGGGCGTTTTGTCGTTCGAATGGTCATTGGACGAGGGTACGGTGGTGGATGATGATTTCTTCAAACGTACGTAGGCAGACCGAGGGTCATCTTCAGCTTGTTGCCGGCGGCACCGCCACGACTGTAGAGTCAAACGTTAGCTATTCGGTTCGTGACTCCCATTTTTCATCCATATTGTCCGTGTCGTCCATTCATTCTCCCCACTCAAAGTATTGAATATTGAATGTTGAATGTTGAATGTGTTGCAACGGTCGTCGGGATCCTCCAATTTTCGACGCAAATGTGTGGTGCTGTATTCCGGGGGCGAGAGAGATCAGACTTACCCTCTCTTAGACATGATGGCTGAGTTGTTGGGGGTTGTCGGTAGGCGAAAAGGGTTGGCGACAGAAGGTCAGGTCGAGAGTCGAAGAATCGTCCACAGTGCTTTCTCGCTTAGTGCGCAGCGTGTGGAAAATCATGGCGCCGCATCGGTGGAGCCCGGTTGCCCTAGCGCTAGGCCTGTTTAGGACAGACACCCCAGGCCTTAATACTGCTTACGTCAGACATATCACTTGTCACGTGATCTCCATCTATGTACTCACAGCCGTCAATATCTGAATGGCATGTACCATGTTTTCCAAGTAATTTCCAAGAAGCCAAATTTAATTAAAAAAACAAAAGCTTTCTGCATTCCTGTTCATCATGGAAAAATGAGTTAGACTAAAGCAGACACAGAAATGACCTAGGCAAAACCGGGTTTCCTGTTCTAGTTTGAAAGATCTAGATGACATCGGAAGTAACCTCTAAGATATGCCTAGTTAAATTGATATAAAAGACGTGGGGATAAAAGTACTCTCAACCAGTGAAACAACCATTCTCGCCGTCTCCACCGCGAAGAGAGACAGGACGCCCCCATTGTCGAACAGATGCAAGCATGCTGAGAAACCGATAACACCTTTCTGCCCATTGTCCGTTGCGCCAGATCCGTTATTGCTACCTTGTGTTACTGCTGATTACTCCTCCTTCTTTGGTTCTTCGGCGGACTCGGTCGTTGCTGCCTGGGCGGCCTCCGAGATGCCAGCAGAAGCGGCCTCCTGTGTTGGGGCCTCAGCTCCCGCCTCTGCAGATTCGGATGACTCTTTAGGAGGCGACTGAGCTCGAGGAGACAGAGGTATTTTGGATGCATCATCTGCAGCAGGCGACTTTTCGGGCTTCTTCTCCTGCGCCTCGTCTGTAGGCTCGGACGGCTCCGGAGCAAATGTCGGGGCTTCTGCATCTTCCATGGCTGTGTCCTCATCGTGCTGGAGAGGCGAGGGCTGCTGAGAGACTGCAGCAGAGGCGACCTTGTCTTCACTCTCTACAACCATTTGATCAGCATCGGTGGCGGGGGTGTCCTGCCCTTGCGAAGTTGCGCTAGCGGCCGACGCATCAGGGACAGTTCGCGGAGCATCAGTCATCTTCGTGTCCATGGCACTGTCGATATCACCGTCGCCAGCAGACGAAGCCTCCTGAGGAGTTGCCATGCCACTATCCAGGCCAGAATCACCGGGGTCGAGATTGCGGTAGTTTGTGATGTTCCGGCGGCGATGAGCGCCCGGCTGACGACGCACGCCATTGGCAGCGTTCTCTTCCTCGTCCTCGCTTTCGCTGAGCTCGCCGGGCTTCTCCACGTACTGGTCGAAACGGCGCTGGGTGAATCGCTTGTCCTTGTTCTCATCCTCATCCAGATCATCAAGGATGTCATCGGCTTCGTCGTCCATGCCTTCCAGGAGCGGATTGCGTGGTACGTCGGTCATTTGGACCGAGGGCGCGAAGGATGTGCGCTTGAGATTCTCGATGACCTGGCTACGAATCTTGTCCAGGTAGTCTTTCGTGTTCGCATTGTCCATGTTCGAAGGGCGGACATCGAGCTCGTAGTCAGGAGCGAAATACTACCAATGGTCGTCAACATGCGGTTCCTTCTTTAAGGAGTGGAAGATGAACTTACCTCGTAGTAATCGTTGTAGGGCAGGTCGGATTCCAGGTTCTCGCCAACGAGGATACCTGTTTCGAAGGCCCAAGTACGTGCGACATTGCGCATAGTGTAACCACCGCCACCAACGATCAGAGTTGGCAGATTAAAGCTCTTGACGAAGTTGACACAGTTGGCGTGGCCGCGCATACTAAGGTTGAAGCAACCCAAGCGATCGCCAGACAGACTGTCACCACCGCACTGCAGGACCACAGCCTCTGGGCGATACCACTCCATGACGCTCTTGATGACGGGCTCAAAGATACTCTTGTAGGAGAGGTCGGTGATACCATCGCGCAGAGGGAAATTGACGGCGTAGTACTTGCCGGAGCCGACACCGACATCGCGAAGTTCACCAGTACCAGGGAAGTATTCGCCGTACTTGTGGAAGGAGCACGTCATGACGCGATCTGTGGTGTAAAAGGCCTCCTCGACACCGTCACCGTGATGGACATCAATATCAACGTAAAGGACTCGTTGCTTGAATCGCAGAAGCTCAAGAATGCCGAGGACAATATCTAGAAAGCATTAGTTTTGGGATCCTATCATTCCAGCAAAGGGATAGCATCTTACCATTCACGTAGCAGAAGCCACTAGCCTCGCTTTTCTTCGCGTGATGCAAGCCACCAGCCCAGTTCACAGCAACGTCGCATTTGTTGCGATTCAATCGTGCTGCGCCCTCCATACTGCCACCAGCACTGATTCCGCAGAATTCGAACAGGCCGTCGAACACCGGGCAGTCATCACCCACATTGTATCGACTTTGCTCCTTGGAGAAATGGTCCATGTTGTCGGGCGTAACTTTAGACAGGAAGTCGATGTATTCGTCGGTGTGGAATTGTGTCATTTCGTACTTTGAGGCCGGTTTCGCACGCTGCCCGATATGCGCGTTAGCATGGAAGTCTTTGATATACTGATAGAGCCGAAGGACAGGAAACACTTACATAGATCTCCATCTTCTTGTACAGGCCATAGTTCATGACCAGACTGTGGGTCATACGTATGCGGTGCGGCTTCATGGGGTGACCCGAGACATAGGCATAATTGCCCACATCCGAGTCGTAGAAGTAGGCGACCTTCTTCTTGCTGTCGCCGGCACTAACACCGTTGAGAAGTGGCTCAACAGCCATGGTGCTGGTCATTTCAGAAAGAGCTTGGTCGAGTATGGTAGAAAGGTTCGGGGACCTCAATCAGGAAGAAGCGGAGGAAAGGAAGTATGCGGGTTAGGGGAGCCGTCAATGGGGAAGCAAATGTCTTATGACCGGGCTAATATACAGCCACCAGGGGACCAAATACACCACAGGAAGGCGATTCAGTATCAAGCACAGCAACAGGCCAGAAACGACTTGGTCATGGTGCTGTGAACTTGGGACGGGAGAGGCGAGAGAAGATCGCCGCGTGGGAAGGAGCCATAACCGGCAGAAATATACACCGCCTTCAGTCGAGCTTCCCGGCCCCGACTCTCTTGCTGAACAACACGTCAGTCTCCCAGTTCCATTAGAAAGCTTATCGGAGCATTCTCACTTTCCATTGACATTCGTCTCAGATTAGCTTGCATAAAAGGCTGTATCAATCTCTGCAGGGGAGACGAATCGATCTGCCAGGCTTCCAACCAGGAAGCTATCACTATCATCCTTGCCTCATCACAGTTCATTTGATTGCATCCAGCAGCCATGGACCGTCTCAACCGGATGCTGCAGGCCGCCCAAGGCATGGGTATGGGCAGCGCTGGCCCCGGTGGTGTAAGTACTCCTGTGGCGTTCTCCGTTCCACCATGTGTCTCCAAGCTGTCGAGATTGCATTCATAAGCTGGAAAGTGGCATCGCAATGAGCATATTATGGAGGCTAATAGCGCATTTTATAGGACACTGCCAACTTGATCGATAACTCTGAAACCGTCCACATCTCCTCCCTGGCTCTGTTGAAGATGTTGCGACACGGACGCGCAGGTGTGCCGATGGAGGTCATGGGCTTGATGTTGGGTGAATTTGTCGATGAGTACACAGTTCGCGTGACAGATGTCTTCGCCATGCCTCAAAGTGGTACCGGTGTCAGTGTCGAGGCTGTGGACCCTGTTTTCCAGACTAAGATGATGGACATGCTTCGGCAAACGGGACGGTAAGCTATCAGCTCTGGTATGAGGTTACTTGGAGGTTCTCTGCTAATTATATTTTTTCACTTGCTGTAGGCCAGAAACTGTTGTCGGCTGGTATCACTCCCACCCTGGTTTCGGCTGCTGGCTGTCTTCCGTCGATATCAACACCCAGCAATCCTTCGAGCAACTCACCCCCCGTGCTGTCGCTGTCGTCGTCGACCCGATCCAGTCAGTGAAGGGCAAGGTCGTCATTGACGCTTTCCGTCTGATTCAGCCCCAGACCGTTGTCATGGGCCAGGAACCTCGTCAAACAACATCCAACCTGGGCCACCTGAACAAGCCCTCCATCCAGGCTTTGATCCACGGTCTTAACCGCCACTACTACAGCATCGGAATCGCCTACCGAAAGACGGGACTGGAGGAGAACATGCTGATGAATTTGCACAAGCAAGTGTGGACTGAAGCCCTGCAGATGAACGACTTCCACGAGGAGGGCCAGCACAATGTGGACCAGATGAAGCAGCTGGTCACCCTTGCGGAAGGCTACGAGAAGCGGGTGAAGGAGGAGACCGAGCTAAGCAAGGACCAGCTAAAGACACGATACGTGGGCAAGGTGGACCCGAAGAAGCGTATGTGTCATCCCTACCAGTTGACTTGCAATTAACATGCTAACACGAACATACAGACATCGAGGACGTCAGCCAGAGATTGATTGAGGACAACATCGTTGCTGTTTCGAGGCAGATGATTGACAAGGAAGCCTCGGTAGCCCGACAGTCGCCGTCCAAGGAGGGAGCTAATGGTGCCTCCATGGAGGTCGATGAGGAGCTTTAAACTACAAGGCGCATGGAACCACAGAAACGCTCTAATCACGAAATCTTGTTTTGTTCTCGACCTGAAGATAGTCGATCCATTACTCAGGTGTTAGATGAGAGGCAAAATCGAGCCTACTGTTCTTTTGTCCACCTGCACTTCAAGTGAGCTTTGAAAGTAGTCTCGACAAGTGGGCAATACACCTTCACACCTGAGCAGTATACGTCCATGTCAACAAAGTAAAATATGGAGATTTCCGATAAACGATACTTTCAAGCTCCCAAATCAAGTCTTCTATAGTAGTTCCATATATTAAAAAAAATCTATGAACGCCGGGCAATGTATTTCCAAAATCATATCACATCTTACATCGAATGTATCGTGGTTGCTGGGGAGTCTATCGTTCCCAGCCTAACCGTCTGAAGCGAGTTGGTCAACGTATCGACGGAGGTATCGATGGACTTGGGACTTCGGGAACGCAGTGCATCAACTGCAGCATCTGCAGGATCTTCATAGGGAACGTAATCGTCTTCCTGGCTGTCTGTCCATCCTCGCTCTGGTCCCCAAAGGATTTTCTTCCCCGCGTCCCTAGTCTCTTGCAGTAGCCGGCTCATCAAGGACCCACCCTTCAAAACGGAGGGATAAGCGTCGAATTCGACCTGCACAAGGCCTGGAAGCCGCTCTAAAATCTGCTTCAACAACTGTCCTGCAAATTCGGTATAATATTCCTTGGAGATGCGGAAGCCCTCGAAGACAGGCTGCGACGGATCACATTCCACAAAAATCTTGAGTGTGCGCGTGAGCACCATATCCTGAAGCCCCAAGCCCTGGTTTACAGTCCAGGACTTCGGTGGCGCCGTCCAGCTGTTCCCCAGAATCAACTCAACGGTCATCACGGATGATCGGTGGCGTGGGGGTAAGGCGCGGACGGTCGGCATGCGCTGAAAATCCTGTACAGGGAAGAGCCGAAATATCTGGGTCGAGTAGAAGAAGTGGCTGGCTTCATCGTGGATACGATGCGAGGTCAGGAACAGCGCTATCCGGTGGGACGTTGGTGCCACAGGCTTTTTCTTCTTCGCGGAGGAGCCCACGGAGCCGGCTTTGTTTTGCAGTGCGCTTTTCCTTGTCGGAGTGAAGAGGACGAAATGATAGACGCGCAGTCGGATCTCGGACGGTAAATCGAGGAAACGAAAGGGTTTTCGCAGAGGCTCACGCTCGGGCTCGGGCTCGGAGATGTAGTCCTCCTCGTAGAACTCGGAGACTGGCGCTTTTTTCTTGCCTTTGGCCATGGTTGGGTAAAGAAGGAATGGCGATCTATAAAGGGAAAGACATGGGTCTAAGGACGAGATTCATAATTGTATTAGAGGGCGAGCATGATCCGAATCCGTGGACGCTTCAAAACTAGAAAAGAAATGTGTCCCACGAACGGAGCCGCAGCATCACTGGAAGCCTTTGCAGCGGCTCTTGGAAGTGGGAAACAGAAGTAAACTTCTTTGGTCTCCCCAGCTAATACAACCCAGCAAACATGCAAACGGCCTGTCGGGTCAAATTAATGACTGGGTGGCAACTTTCAAAATAACTAAGGAAAAAAGAAAAGAAGAGGAAGTTTAACTCGAGTCTTGGAAATAAATGGAATTTGCGCAATTGGATCACGTGCGGCACCCTAGTTCACGCGCCGACTTTTTTGCGGGAGACTCGACGACTTCAGCTACATGGAGTGGAACGGTTTCCTTTATTACACTTCATCCTTCCATCATGCTGAGTCGAGCTATCCTGCCTCTCACGAGGCCTAACATTCTCGCCTCTACTGTCCGCGTGGGCTCTCTGTCCACTCAGCGACCCCGGTGGTACGCCAAAGGCAAGCCATACAAGCTCCCCGAGAACTTGCAGTCCAAGACCGGAAAAGAGCCCAAACAGAGCCAGCATGCATCTGAACAGCCCGAGTTCGATACCAAGGCCCAGCCGGAGACGGAAGCCCCCGAGTCTACCGTGAGACATATTTGCCATCTAGTATAGGAACCGTTCCCTTCTGACCATCCTTTTTAGTCCGAACCGGAACAGATCCCCAACAAGCCCCTCCCCGATCTCACTCAGGGTATTCCATCGACACTGGCTGCCGAGCTCGAAGGCCGTACGAAGCAGAGCGGCGGGAAGCTGAACCTCACAGAGGACCCTACTCAAGCCGATGAATACAGCGAGGCTGGCGGTCATGGTGGTGACATCCCCAAGGGAGGATATGAGACATCTTTAGATCGCCGCAAGGCCCGCATGGCAAACATCATGTACGCCGTGATGCTGGCCGCTGGTGTTGCCGGTATGGGTTACCTGGGCCGCAACTGGGAGAACGAGGAGGAGGAGCGTCTTCACCCGGAGCAGCCCTCGGGCTGGGGCCTGGGTCTTTGGTACGCCCGAATCAAGGCTCGCATGGGTGATCTCACTAGCTACTACAAGGATCCTGCTTTCCCTAAGCTGCTTCCCGATGAGGATCCCAGTGTCCGCCAGCCCTACACCCTGGTGCTCAGTCTGGAAGATCTGCTCGTCCACAGCGAGTGGACTCGTGAGCACGGATGGCGCGTGGCTAAGCGACCCGGTGTCGATTATTTCCTCCGCTACCTCAACCAGTACTATGAGCTTGTTCTCTTCACCAGTGTGCCTAGCATGATGGCGGACCAGGTTCTCCGCAAACTCGACCCCTACCGTATCATCCGCTGGCCCCTGTTCCGTGAGGCTACCCGCTACAAGGATGGTGAATACATCAAGGTATGTTTCGTCCGGGTCTCGGGTTTCAATTGCATAAATCTGATCAATATAACTAGGATCTGGCCTACTTGAACCGTGACCTATCCAAGGTTATCCTCCTTGACACCAAGGAGGAGCATGCCCGCCTGCAGCCCGAGAATGCCATCATTCTGGACAAGTGGACCGGTGACCCCAAGGACAAGACCCTAGTGGCCCTTATTCCCTTCCTGGAGTACATGGCCGGTATGGGTGTCGAGGACGTGCGTCCCGTGCTAAAGTCGTTTGAGGGCACCGCCATCCCCGTGGAGTTCGCGAAGCGTGAGAAGGCTATGCGCCAGCGCTTTGAGAAGGAGCTCGCTGAGGAGAAGAAGAAGAAGCCCTCTTTCTCTATGGGCAGCTTGGCCGGCGCTCTGGGCTTGAAGTCGGGTAGCGCTATGAGCGGCGAGATGTCCTCTTCGGAGGGTCTGGCGCAGGGCAAGATGCTCTGGGACCAAATTCGCGAACGTGGTCAGAAGAACTACGAGCTAATCGACCGGGAGATCCGCGAGAACGGCGAGAAGTGGCTTGCTGAAATGGCCGCTGAGGAGGAGAAGGCCCGCCAAGAACAGATGGCGAGTATGAAGGGCTCGTTCACCGGCTTCTTCGGTGCTGGCGGCAAGGAGCAGTAAACCGCCCTCGTCAGAGCCTGATTCCTGCAAGGTAGAGGGACTCTTTCGATCTTGCTACTCGTTTTCGATCTTGCTTTGGAATATCTCCCTACTCGTCATTCCTGGGGTTTATGTTTTGTCATTTATGGGCAAGGGGCGAGGCATTAGATGGTTTATTATTCCCCGCGTTCGTTCTGAGCATTTTTGGAACGACTGTAAAATAGCGTTTGTTGTCCGGCTTTCTCGTGGTTTCTTGATTCTCAATGTACAAAACTTGGTTCAGATGCTTTAATGTGAGAAGTTAGAAGGTTGAATTATCTGCATGGTCGGGTTCCTGCTGGGGACCCTGGGTATAGACATAATACATTGCTGGACCATCTCTTAACGTACACGACTTCCCCGTCAAGTCCGTTGAAGAGAGGAAGAACATAAAGAACCAATATTAGTTGAATAATCGGGAACTATTAGGTCAGGTTGACGTCCTGGAAAACAGAGACATCCCAGATACCCGTCATGTCGAATGGGAAGCCGTCCATTGTGCCGAATGTATTGGAAATGGACATCATATCGTCGACGATGTCGTTGTTGGTTTGCGTCTCTGGCAGAGAGATCGCGGCTGGGTTGACCAGTCCGTTGTCCGACATCGTAGCGGCCAATGTCTGATCTATTGCGCCGGTAACGGGCAGTCGGTGCAAGATTCGCTCGCAGTGGTCGAGGCACATATCGGCGACGTCCCAGTCTTCTTCCTCACGTACACGGCGTAGTACAGTGCGCAGGGTCTCAACATTGGTAAGACAGGACCGGGCGACTTCCGTGTCGTCGGTTTCAAGAGCCGAGCGCACGAGAAGAGTGGCCGTGGAAGTGAGATGGAAAGCGCTGTCTATGGAAATTGTTAGGAAGGAGATAACAAAGAATAGAGCTCCTCAACATACAGGGTAACCAGAATTCCTTGAAATGCTCTTTACGCAGAGAACAAATGAAACGAACAATCTCCTCTGCAGATCTGCGGCACTCTGTCTGGAAGTAGCGTCGTGCTTCGAGGTTCTCGGTCTCCGAATTATTGACCTCCTGCGGTTGGTCTATTAGCAAACAGCCCATGCATGGTTTCCTTGAGTAAAAGATGCTTACATTCAACTCTACTCTGCTGACAAGCATCTTGACGGCCAGGAAGGCGAGCTGTAAGCTGCTCGACCCATACACTTGTTCACCACGGTGGGGAACTGGTGACCTCAACCAGTCAGGAAGAGAATCCTCCCACAAATCCAGATCCGTTCGGATTTGTCTCAACTTCTTGGAGCTCTCGCGTGCCGGCTTCACTTGCAGACCATAGACCAATGGTAGCAGTTCGCCCAAAATTTCGGTCAATTTGCACAAAAAGATGTGACAATGAGCTGCTCGCATACGCTCGGTAGTGCGAATGTTCGAGGGGACTAGTCCATCGACTGTAGGGAGGGGCACGTCGTATTGGGTCTTGGCGATCTGAGGTGGCACACCGTGACCGAAGCTTCCCCTGTAGAATGTGTTAGAAGACTATGCATGATTTGACGAAGATCGAATATGTCATACCAGCGATCGTGAATGACTACTCCCCACCAAAGCCGGATCCGTTGATCTTTCTCTTGCTGTGAAAGTTTCCACAGGCTCGGGTCGCGGTTCAACCCAAGGCAGTTAGCTAAAGATAGCATGCGCCCACAGCTAATGGCATTTCCTGTCATCGAGAAGATGGGTCGTCCAGTAAGATCAATGAGCGCAGCACTAATCGTCGACAGACCCGGCGCGGAGAATTCTTCGTGCAATGCAGCCACGGTCATGTTGACCGCATATCGAACATCTGGCTTCGGATGGCAGGCAAGTTTCGGAGTGTGTTTCCAATACACTAGCGACATTGAATAAACCTGGCACAGTAGCGACGCGGGAGGATCCTCCAATGATTCGGTGATATAAGATTCCCAGAATTGCTCGCCATCGAAGATAGGAAATGCAACATTGAACCGATCGATGAAGAGTCGGACCAAGTCATGTTTAAATGGACCCAGGATTTGCTCCAAAATCTCCTTCTGGTTCTCACCAGGCGGCACACCTTGGCGCATGCCTTTCCTCCGCCGAGAGATGGTGGTGTAGAGTACAGGCTTCCTGGGATCGCTTGAGTAGATATTATACGGATGGCTCTTGGGCTCTTCAGAGAAACTGGACCGCTCCGGGGGCATGTGCTTCTCAATGACCTGCGCATCCTCCGCAACCATCGGCCCGACAATGAGCACTGACTCGTTATGAGGATCGTCATATTCTTTGCGCCGCGGGTCACTCCCTCGGCCACTAGACGAGGATATCGTTCTCTGTGGACTGGGACCATTTGCTGACGGATGGCAGTCGGGGCTACGCTTGCGCTTCTGGGCCGACACGGGCTCGGGCTTGGCCGGCTGTGCTCCCGACCATGGCTGAGATTCGGTTGTGCTCAAGACCGACGCGTCAGCGTTCGCTTCCTCCTGGTAGTGGCAATCGGCTCCCTGCACGCGACAGAGGAGGCAGGATTGACCGGGGATGTCGACCGTGCATCGAGATTTGCGCTTGCGACAGAGATCGCATGCGCGCACCTTGTGAGACCGGTAGGGCCGCGCGCCGGCATTGAATCCAGGTGAGGGTAACTTGGAGGTCGAATTGACTTGAACGGTTGCAGGCGACATGGTGCGCAACTCTAATGACGGTGCAGAAGAGTGGAATGAGGAAACGGTCTAGGGAAAATTCCCCGGGGAGTTTTCGAGTCGGTCGATCTAAATTGGTGCGAGTGAGGGGTACTACTCAATCCGAACGCGCCAGGCGAGGACGATCGAGGGGGAGTAGCACACAACCGTGGATCAAGGGGACGGGGCCATCTTTATTCTCAAATGTCAAATCAACCCGTATAGTGCATCATGACAGTTGGAGGTGGAGTAGGGTATTTTCCCGTCGACGATAAGAACCAAAATCGAAGACGTGGGGAACAATGAGTAAGCACACGTGCCTTGGGAGCTATTTATAACTATCGATCGACGCGCATCATGAAGGAGGTTGGCATAGCCACTCTACGGCGTCAACTGTGGTGCCCGTGCCAATTCATGTCGGGTATCGCTGGTGATCATGGAGGAGGATGCCTCTACCCAGGCGCCTGCCTTCACTCGGCTGCCCCCAAATGTCATCGAGCTGTGAGTTCCCTTCGTGGCCCAGGTGGCTCTTTCAAGGTTCGCGTCTTTTGACCCGCCATAGCATTCTTTATGCCGCCGATGCCAATGCCTTTGCATCACTAGCTCTACTAAATAGGCAATGGAGGCGGGTATCAGAGTCACCGTCACTCTATGCACATCATTTGTCCCATTGTCCGTCGTTAACTTGGACGAGAGGGGCTACCTGTAGTCCCCGTGATGCTGATAGTCTTCCTGACCTCAAGCGTCAATTTCTTGCGAGGGCCAGACGGAATGCATTTGACGTGTTTCTCCGGCCTCGTCGGACCTTGGTACGGCTGATCTCGAGCTCCATCAGCTCGTCTACCGCTTTCCCACAGGGAGAAGTATTTCGGTTTGCCTTTTCGACCAATGGCAAGTTGGTACTTTGTCTCAGTTCTTCCAGGATTGTCGTGCTGGATGTGACCGCAGATCCAGTAGCTGTAAAGCATGAATTGAAGACCCGCCGTCGGCCTATGGGTGCTACCACACAGGACGATGGCTCCCTGCTTGCGGTCCTGTCTTCTACGCACCGGGTCAATGTCTACAAACTCGACAATGATGAACCTAAACATATCCAGACGATCACCTTGAATGATGCCCCACGCGACTTGACATTCTCGCCCACCGGGGGTGTGCTAGCGTTATCCTTTGAGGACTGCATTGAAGTCCATGCTATCGGAGAGGAGACCCTGTCGACAGAACGTCGGGCAGCACGTTGCCCACGCATTGATGCGCTCTCATTTTCATCAGATGGTTCGATTCTGCTTGGGTCACCTGTTGATTATGCAAAGGACGGCACCGTTGCCATTACGGCCCCCTTTTACACCGAATCTGGGACTGACGCTTCACCACAAGAAGTTCAGAGGCGCATGTGGACATCGCAGATACTATTTCCCGAAATAGCCCAGGGTTTTACTCACGCCTGCTTGATCGAAACCCATGATGAAGCGGACGATAATTGGATCATTGGGTACGACATCCAGCTGGCGGCATTCAGAGCAATCAAAATCAACAATACCAATGCCGGTAGCGTGTATTTTGCCAGCCCATTTCTGCCAGAAGAGACCCGTGAAATGTTACCCACCATGCTCCCCACCACTGACGAAACTGGAGAGCTTGTTGCATTCGGTTTCCAAGACTCGGAGGTTTGGATCTACGGAGTGCCGGGGCGCCTCGATGTAACTCAGATGAATTCCGACCCTGGGTCACAAGCGATATTTGACACTCGGTTTGGCGGTAATCATCGTTACGACGCACAGGCGGCACCTCGGGATAATCTGGCCCAGCTCGATAAGATTGTCCAGCAACCAAAGGTTCTTGTGCGCGGGTGCCGAGTCACTGATATACATGGAATCACCTCAATTCGTTGGGTTCGGCCACTCCAGACACCCAACGCGAGGCGGCGACTTGTTGCTGTGGCCCCTGGTGGTGTGCGTCCTCTGGCATTTGGCGAAGAAGATATTCCCATTGACGGCGGGAGACTGCTACTTTTGGACTTTGAGAGATCAATTACCCATGGGAAGGACATTGAGCTCGACATCGAAGTTGGGGAGACAGAACCAAAAATACTTACAGAGCCGGATTCCTCCTTGGATACAGAAGTCGAGCTGGAGAGAAGAAGGACTCGCTTGCGACGTCCATATATCGACTCAGCGCTTGCCCATCGACCATCGATGCCTTCTCAGAGAGGGACTCAGCGGCCCATGAGCCAGACACAGCTCCCAATCGGGCGTCGCAATAGCCTTGCAGTTCCCACTTCTCCGGGCGAGTCGACAAGCGGCGATATTGTAGATGTTCCGTATGACAATACACAGCCTCGTTCTCATGAGACGCTCCACCGGGCTGCCACAGCTACAGCGTCAACACGAGGGCGCTATGATCCCCGATACCGCAACACTTCCGGCCACCGCCAAGTACCACATGAAAGCGATGCAGACAACTGGGTACCCCCGCCACCCCCTTATTCAAAGGAGCCGGACAGGCCATTGCCAGATCATCTACGACAGACCCTTCTTCCCAAGGTGCCTGTAGTCCCTCAGGACACCAACGATGCAGCAACTTCTACGTCAGTCCAAAGAGCACTAGCCACTGTATCGCGGCCAAACCCCCAGGACCGCCCTCGGCCTCAATCAGCCATTCTTTCCAGACTGGGCACCATTACCGGTGCCAGACTTACCGGAAGAAGCAGAGGGTGCTCCACAGGTTCACTTGGAGAAGCGAACCAAGAACAAGCCAGTTTCCTTGCAACAGATGGGCCCCCAGTTCCTCTTGTTCCGCAGCAAGCTCTCGCTACGAATGAATCCATCCCAGTGCACCAATGGCCTCCACGTCCACACACAGCTGCAACACCAATTGTTCCCGTCGCCACTGGCCACGTCCCATCAGTCCAACCGCTTCCTACCCTAACCATCCGCCCGGCCGAAGAACGGTCCCAATATCCTGTAATGGCAATGCCATCTCTGGGGGCGACTATGCTCGGCGAAGCCTACCTACCCTATTCAGTCTCATCTCCAAATCTACTCCACATCCCCCAGCCCTACGGCGACGCTTTGGATCTTGTCGACAATGATGACACCGAGATCCCTGCAAGGCAAAGGTCTTTCCGCCGGCGAGTCTCGACAGAGCCTACCAGCTTACCGCCGTCTGAGAGTGAGGAATGGCGGAGGCGCATTGAGGATTGGAATGAACATACTATCCAAGAACGAAGTCGGAGACGACGAAATAAATGCATTGTTATGTAACTTTCGGACAATTATACCCTCGTTTAAATTAGACTTTTGAACTATTCAGGTCGATAGATTCATCTATATGGAAAATATTCTTTTTCTGACCTAGTATCGTCGTATTCGCTCCATATCTTTTTCTTGCTTTCCTCCTGAGGGCGAGGCAGGTAGGCCCTTGAGTGCAAGACAGGTAGCTAGTGCCGAGGTAGCCCTAACATAGAACCCAAAGGCTAGAAGCCAGCTGATCGACCCAGTGCATCGTCCCGATCAGGAAATGCGAATTCCAAGTTTGAGGCTTGTGCCCAGGGCCCTTTTGCCCAAGCATAGACATCTCTCTTCTCTTCTCTTGGGCTTCCCACTGGTGGCACATGATATGAATATGAGAAGAGAAACAGAAAACCCCTTCACATATTACCGTCATTAGTTCAGTAAATACGAGGGCTTTTCTCATGATCAAAATATATTGAGATAGGTATGACAAACACAGTCTATATAAACAGGCCAAATTAGCAAGCTGAGGAGCTAGGTATAGATATTCAGCAGCAACGAGCAAGCGCTCAGATAGGGAAGGAAAAGGTAGAAAGAATTGAGCTACGACAGTAGCTGCAGAAGCAATGTGTCTCCTCCTTTGTAGGGTCCTCAGCAATGAAGAATCAGCAGCCGCCGCCGCCTCCTCCTATTAATAAAATAGTTAGTAGCAGATTCCGAGGGAGGGAAAGGGAAAGCTTACCACCGCATCCACCGCCTCCGCCTCCACCTCCACAGCCTCCTCCACCACCAAATCCTCCACCACCAAATCCTCCACCTCCACCTCCACAGTTTCCTCCGCCGCCGCCTCCACCTAGAACAAAGTCAGTGATGGCCCAGGAGGATAATAGAAAATGTACTTACCACAAGATGCACCGGTTCCACCAGCACAGGCAACGGAACCCATACCACCGCAAGAGCCAGCTGCCACACCTCCACCACAAGTCCCAAAGCAGCAGTTACCAGCAGCACCAGCGCTAACATTCATACAGCTTGGATTACAAGCGTAAGAGCCTTCGTTAATACCCGGGTCACACATGTACGGACCGTAATACGGGATAATAATGGGGTAGCCCCAAACGTACGGCGCATAGTACGTCGGCTCGTATCCGTCCTTCCTGGTGGACTTGGCATCACCGATACGGCCGCGCTTTTCAGCACGGCGAACGGCCTTCTCGTAGTTCTGCCGAAGGCGCATTTTCTGGAGATATCCCGCGCGGCTCTCTACAGAGTTTGCCATGGTAGTTGGCCGGACGGCGTTGTGAGCAGAGATGTGTGGGTTTTGTTCCGGGTTGGACGAGATGTCTGCGCGATCATGTAGAGAGTCTGCGTTATTGCGTGCGCGCAACGAGGAACCGACGGTAAAGATGCGGTCGTACAGATCTGGTGCACGTGTGGCTTCGCAGTACCAGCAGGTACATTCGCTGTAGATGCCGCCATTGGTGGCGCGCCGGTACATCTTGCTAGTCCATTCGAAGCCTTCGGAAAGTTTGTTCTCGTCAACTTTGTCGTCGTGGTCGATGAACTGGCGCTGTCCGTTGTTTGTGGTCAGAGTGGTGTATTTGTAATAGTTCTTTGGCTGGAGCTGGTGGGTGTGCCAGGCCAAATCAACGTCCAAAGTGGGGACTGCCATCTTCACTGGGTTCTGAAGCATGATATCCATGAAGATCTTGTATTTGTTGATGAGGCGTTTGCTCGTTTCCATGACGGTTGGCGAGTGCAGCCAGTCGATGTTGTCCATCTTTTGGACAAAGGTTCCCTGGCGAATCACAGCACCGACTAGGTCGAGGGAGAAGGGGCCAATGTTGTCCCAGTAGTGCGACATCATGCGTCGGAAGTGCACTTTTTCACCCAGGAAAAGCCCTCGGTATCCACTGTTTGTCGCTCTAAGGACCTTTCTGTCGCGAAGCTTGATTTCCATCTGGGAACGGAGGTCATCGATGCTCCTGCACCGATCCAGATGGAGGTCAGTGAATGCAAGCATATCCGTACCAATGGCCTTCATCAATCGATTTGGAAACGTCATATTGTTCCAAGCCCAAACATTTCGAGTACCTCTCAAACGGCCTTCGGGGATGCCGTTAAGGTTGTAGATTGTTCCCGGCAGGGGCCGGTTCGATGACAAGAGTTCGGTGAGGTCTTGACGGAATTTAGCCACCTTGAGTCGATCGTGGTTGATGCGAAGCCTGCAATATTCGCACTGCGCTTCAAATGAGGCATCGGCATAACCGGTATTCCCCTTGAAGGCTTCCTCCAGTGATTCCCCGATTCCTCCTTCAGTCCAAATCACTGTCTTGGGCCTTGTGCAACGGGGGCATTCAATTTCCTTGCCTGGCGGGTCGAATAGATTGTCCCACTTGAGGTTGACCCCTTGCTCAAAAGTTTGCTGACATGATTCGGGGGGTTTGTACTCTAGCGTGCAGTCATCGATGCAATCATTCATAATCTCGAAGGGGAAATCTGTCCCCCACATGCTCATCCTGCCATAGCGGATGCAATCTTCGAGAAAATCTCGCGGGTTGAGCATATGAGAGTGCCATACCATCAAGATATCTAAAATAAATCAGCTCCGGTCATTATGGACAAAGGCTTCAACTTACCAAGCGGGGGCATGTTACGCGCAGACCACGCGACCCGTGTGGGGCAGTCGATGATAGACTCATAGTTGCGACTCTCCATATCAGGCGTCGTAATGTGCGACTGCGACATAGGCACGCAGCGAAACCACCACTGAGTATACCGTTCCACTGCACGTGCGGTGTATACGGCCCAACGCTTCTCGCGAATACGAGCGTGGGCCTCGCTGGTCGAGGAGGGGAATCGCTCGGCTTCAGAATCGAAAAGACCAAACAGGCCATCATTATTTGAGACGGAATCTCGCAAATCGGCCAGAACGGCCAGAAACTTGAGCTGCGCGACACACTGATCGGGAGAGGGAAGGTGGTGGAGAGTGCGTGGACTCTCGAGATTCAGCTTTGGTAGGGCGAGCACAATCTCATCGGCCTGGGCCTGGTTATACGAAGGCGGCTGTTCGGTAGTTTCCTCATTCGCTACAGTGTCTTTGGCGCCGTTTGCTGATGCGTTTTTGGACTCTTCGCCCGTGGATACAGTCATAGTTGCGTTTGATGAAGCAGAGTATGTATTAGAGAAGAGGGGTGGATGGAGTTGACCAAGCTAGACGAAACTGGGGCATTGGAATGCTTTATACCTGACGTCGATACGAAGTAGAAAGAAAGTGCAGATATGCCCAGGTAACCGAAAAAAACCCCAACCACGGACCAGTGGGATCAGCAGATCGAAACGAGACCTTGGATGGAGTCGCGGATGGAGCCAATAACAAGCACTGAGCAGCGAGCATGGATGAACCAGAGTGGAAACATGGAATAAGCCTAGCTAAGCCTTGCGGGTCAAGCTTCCAGTTATATTCTCCAAGAGGCTAAAGCCCAAGTCCATGGGTGCCCCGCACTGCCTCGATGTATAGCCTCTCGCCCCCACACATGGTGCGAACCATTCCTGATCGCCCGTATTCACGACCTCGATCAAATGAATTTCACGCTATATTACATCCTATTGATAACATAGCCTGTAAAGTAGGAGTCTGAAGGTGACTGCACCGATACTCATTGATGCATTTATGCCTCGGGTTGCAGGCATACATTGATGCCTTAGGAAGCAGGCATATATGATGCCTCAGGTGTAGCTTAGTCACATATACCAGCATCATTTGTGGATGTACCTGTCTCGATGCTTCTATGCGAGCAAACACAAAATACCCATGAAAACGGTATAGCTGTATTTCCATTTTCCTATATACTGGTTTACAAAAGAGAACAACGCATAGTCTGAATTGGTGAGACCACTCGTACTCTATTGGTGGATGTGAAGCTTTCCTTTGTCCAAGCAAACATCGCTAGTTACTTCTTTAATAACCGGACCCTGCCCTCACGGACTCCTCGGCGTAAGTGCACAATCTCAAGAGATGTGGATTACTTGCGATGGTTTCTCCTAGATCTCAGAGATCACGCCCGAGCGTCGATGATATCGAAGAATCCAACTCCACTGCCAGCCTGTTCCTCGGTGGCGTGCGGCGGGCCTGGATGCCCGGCGCCAGCGTTCCGGGCCTTCCTCCCCCCCAAATTTGTGATACTCAGCCCATGCTCGCTGTCGCTGATCCTCCTGCTAATTCAAGGCCGCTGAATACATTATCCTCCAAGCAAGGTCGACCGGAAGCTGCGTTGATATCCCCGATGACTCCGGGGGCGAATTTACAACCCTCTGCTTCCCTCGTCGACAAGCCCGATGCGCCGACGGCTGCTCTTCCTTCACCGGCGCCCAGTAATAACTCCAACCCGAGCCCCATCATCGCGCCTAATACCCCCAGAGACGCCGCTTTCCTGGTGTCGGATAGGCCGCCCGTTGCGGTGCCCCAAAACGCGCAAAACGCGCAAAATGCGGTGCACCCGAGTCAGCCAGCCACTGTACCTCAACAAAATCCGACCATAACGACCTCCACGAACTCGTGTGGACAAGAGAGTCCGCATCCGCGGCAATCGCTTCCACGCCTCACAAATAGCCTCCCAGTTCAGTCTCCGGTGACAGACCAAACACCAGGTCAGGGTCCTTCGTTGATGACGGATGGACATGGAAACACGCCTCAAAACACGGGCCCAGAGCCCCAATTATCACAACGGGACACGATTAGGACCCAGCCCTCAGGTCTTACCATGCCAGGCGATGATATTTGGGCACAATGGAAAGCGAGTTTGAGAGATCTCAAACAAGCAGCTCGAGTATGCCCTTCGCCAATCGCTCAACCCAGAGTCCGTCTTTTAGAGGACGCGTGTGAATATAAAGATCTCCTTTACCTGGTTCTCCACCAGGTATACTGTCTACAGTATCTCGATAACCAATCTCCGTCTGAACTTCCTCCACTTCGTGATTTTCTTGTGCTTCGTGAAAAAGCCTGCCAGGAGGGAATGTTGAGGGTCCAGGAGCTTATAGAACCTAACACGAGAATGCCCGCACCAATGGTTTGGAGATTGGCTGGTTTCCCAGGAACCTTTGAAGCTTTGAGTTGCCAGAACTGGTATTTTTCGACTGTTCAGGCAATATCTCTCTGCCTCACGCGCATAGCGACGCATTTTACCGACCACAAGGCCAGTCCTTACGAGTTGGTCTATCACCGTGGCTACCCCCCGACGATTGACGAATTAAGAGGCCTTTTACACGCGACTTCCCCCGTACTCATGACTGTCATGTTTATATCCACATGTCGAACCTTTTATGGTGCTGAGTCAATGACGAAGTTGACTGAGCTGTTTCGGCAAGACCTTCAAGCAAGTTTGCAGGGCAAGAACTCAACGGTGATGCAAGAATATAAGAAGATCCCGATGAGACCTAGACCCACGCCGTTAACAGTTCCCCTCTCACAACCCACCCCTTCTGCTTCACCGTCCTGTCCGTTCCAGGATATACCCGATCGGGTCGCCCAGGTGCCTTCGAGCGGTAGTCCTGTGGTCTCTGTTCATTCGAACAGTCCCGTGATCTCTATCCATTCGAGTCCTCATTCTGGCCAGAACTCGCCTCGTGGTTCAACAAACGTGAATGTGCCAGTTTCCCAGTCTCTCTCTGGACAGCAGACGGTTCAAGCGGTGAACCAGCACTCTCCGTATCCTCAACAACCAGTCCAGCAAAGACAGACAATAGTAGGGCAGCCACCCCAATTGAATCGGGTTTGGTATCAAGGGCAGTGGAGACAGTACGATTCCGTGCAGATGCAGCTCCCACCTCAAAGCCAGGCCCAACCGGGACATTACTGTCCCACTCCCACGGCTTACCAGGGTCCGGTGCAACAGTCTCCTCGGGTGCAGATGCAGCAGCCTGCTCAAGTAGGGGTGCCTTCAAACTTTCCCTCTCTCACTTCAAATCCATCACAACCACAATCACAACCACTTCCCCCTCACCTTTGGTACGGCCAGATGCCACCACAGCCCCATCATCCCCCTGCCAGGTCTCATGGCAACACCCCTCAGCGTGACCATATTCAGGGCTTGCCAATACAGCAGGTCCCCTCATCAGCTACACGACGTCCCCCGAAGCCAAGCTCTCGACCTCCGCTCAATGTCCCTCTACTTCCGCCTCCTGGCCATCGGCTACCGCATACGGTAAACCCGAGTTCAATGCGGATGGCGCTGCATCAAGCCGATCTTCGCGATCCAGAGAAGAGACTAGGCGAGGTTGGGCCAAACAAAGAGTGGGTTGAGTTAGAGCTGTTCCAACACCTCGGTAATTTTATACTGCGGCCACAAATCATTGACCCGAAGAAGCTCCGCTACGACTGGGATTTCCAGGTCCCAGAAACGGAGTGCAAGAGGTTCCCGCATCTGCAGGAAAGAGGCGGCGGAAAACGTCACTTTCAAACAATCCAACCCGGTTGCAGTATATTTCGCTTGCGCTTCATTACATTGCGTCCCTTCGAACAAGACAACGTGGAGCGCCTCTGGTCGACAAAGAATCCCGTGTGGCCCAGTGTGCTCTACATCTTTGTCAATGGGACGGAATTGTACGTGCGTCGAAAGGCCCACCACGGCAAAGACATCCCCTTGGAAATATCCAGACTCGTTCGACCTGGCAACAATACCGTCACAATCCACTTGCTCCTCGAGCCGGGTGAGTGTAAAGATTTCAAGTATGCCGTTGGCATCGAAGACATGCAGATCCAGAAGTTCGAGCGAGTGCGAGACCTTGTAGGCATCACGCCGGCAGAGCAAACCCGCCAGAACATTCAGAAACGTCTTACCCCGTCGGTGGACAGCGATGACCTGGCTGTCGTCACCGACAGCCTGACAATTAGCCTCATCGACCCTTTCATGGCGCAAATCTTCAAATCTCCCGTTCGCTCTGAGAACTGTGACCACCTAGAGTGCTTCGACCACGAGACTTTCATCCAGACTCGCAAGAGTGTGTCTGGCGTGACTCCAATGAATGACAACTGGCGATGTCCAATCTGCAATGTCGATGCGCGCCCTCAGCTGCTGCGGGTAGACAAGTTTTTTACCGAGGTACGCGATCAGCTCGTTGCTACGCACCAACTGGAAGGCACACAGGCGATCCAGGTTAAAGCAGACGGTACCTGGACTGTCCAGGTAATGCGTCACGATTCGCCTAATGACAGGCCTTCAGGCCCAGCCACGGGCAAGCGCAAAGCGGACGATGTGGAGGGAGGCTCGGATACATCACGCACCAAATTTGAAAGCTCTCCCCCCAGGAGGACTACGTTAAAATCCACCGAGCCCATTGTGATTGAGCTGGACTAGAGCTACGTCTCAGTCAGCCTTCATCTCGCTGCTCCATTACAACTTTGACCCCGCCCTTGCGCTTCGACTATCTCTCATTTTTTTTTTTATATTTGTTTTATGCCTAGTTTACCTTGCGCGCATTCCAAAAGAAAGATACCCCGTTTTCTTCATTGATGGAAAACTTGATTAAAAGCGGATGTTCATGAACGGGGAAAACGTCGGCATTTCCTCCGCTACATGGTGGTTTATTGGGAGTTAGATCGTGCTCATCCGCCTGCAGGGTAGAGCACATTGGTCCCTTTTTCACCAGCTTCTTATGAAGCAAGGCGTTAAACAAGACGCATAGTGCTTAATATTACTACGATCTTCCAACATCTTCCTTTCTAATCCGAGAAACTTTGATCTCACCTGGCTCTTCTCGTAGAACCGTCACAAGAAGCTAGACCTTGGGTAGAATCCAAAAATTCATGCTCATTCAGTGGAGACCACCTTCGACATTAGATAATACACGATAAAGTAGTTATACGTGGTATATAACACGGTACGGCGGGGAGAGGCTTACTTCCTCACCCGACGGACATGACTAACGAGGTTCTCAATAACCCCCTCAAAGGCCTCCTTTTCGCTGATCAAGCCATCGCGCCGCTTAAGCCAGTACTCCAAAAGCGCACTGGCACGCAGCGTGACCTGTTCAACCTCTCGGACATGCGCCTTTAGCTCCGCGTCTGTCAACCCGCTGAGGGCAGCATCTGTGGTTGCGCACAAGCGGCGGACGGCTGAAAGGTCTAGTTGCGGCGGCGGAGGTGCACCGCGGCGGGTGGTCTTTGTGCGTGGAGGGGCCTGCCCTGTCGTGTTGGTGTTTTCGGTGCCTTCGCCCTCTTTCGGGGCTTGATGGTGGTTTGGTGTTGTTGCTCCGTCGAGGTCAATTGACGGAAGAATGAGCTTCTTTTGCTTGGATGCTGGGAGGATCTCGTCGAGGTCGACTGGGACACCTAGCGAGACGAGGAAGAGTCGGCGGATGCGGGACTTGACCCAGTTCTGTGGTTGGAGGGGTGGTGGGGCGACGAGCTGGGACCAGAGGGAGAGCGAGCGCTCCGTGCTGAAGATTGCAGAGGAGTCGGGAATTGGTTCAACGGGTGGGAGGGAGTCGAGATCTCGGGAGGCGGGGAGAAGGTTGTCGAGAGTGCTTTGAAGAGCTGTGACAAGTTCGGATGTGGATTTGAAGGCGTCGAAGTCGGTAAGGGGAGGCTAGCAGAGTTAGTAGTGTGAAAATGATGTAGTGAACAGAGGCTCTCACGACTGAGGGAGGCGCGGGAGGTTGCTGAGGCGTCGTGCTGGGAGCTTCCTCAGCAACCTCATCGCTGGGCTCTTGGAAGCCGTCATCGAAATCTCCAAAATCGTCATCTCCCATATCGTCTTGCTCCTCGACAAATTCATCGAAATCATCTCCAGCCTCTTGGTCCTCGTCATCTCCTTCAGCAGTATCTTGCGACAGAGGCTCCTCGGGTATTGATGCGTCCGGTACCGTTTCCACAATATCGGGCACTGCATCACTGGGCGACCTTTGATGGGCTTTTGGATGTGACGGCAGCTCTTCCTCAGTGGGCATTATTTCCACTTGAGAAATCTTCGTTTCGGGAATCTCCTTGTCGGGGAGATTGGTATCTGAAGATAAATCGTCCACAGATAAAGGAGGTCGAACGTCATCAGGGTCATCGGCTGACTTGACGACGTCAGGCACGGCATCTGCTTGACGCTTTTCGTATGCGACAGTTCCTGGAACCTCGCCATAACTGAGCGACCCTGGATCGACTTTCTCGACCATTGTGCGCGGAATCGGCGAATCGCCCGGCGTCAAGGGTCGATCCTGGGGCCCCGCGGGAGAAGCATCCTTGCTTTCTGCGCCCTCGGCACTTTCTGGGAGGATCTGGATCTCGTCGGGGACCGCGTCTTGCTGTCTTATTTCATATGCAAAGGTGCCGGGCACTTCGCCGTGTTGTAGGCTGCTGTCAACCCGTTCTACTCGAGTTCGTGGGACAGGGGACGCGCTGCCCGATTGGGGGCGTGATTGTACTTCGTGGTGACCTTCACTGGCATCTGAGAAGTGTTCGTCGTCGCTGGTGGAAACTACACGAGTAAAATAAAATTGCTTAGTATTCGAAGTAATTAGTCCTCGTAGGGGCTTTAAAGTGCATACCCATGTCCTCAGCTCCTGGGTCTTCTCTTTCGGTGGTCATGCTGGGGGGTTCAAGATGGGTGGACGGATCGGGAGTCGCCTCCGACATGTTTGCAGGTGAATTCAAAGCTGGAACATGGGAGGAATTGAGAAGAACGTGAAAGAAAAGGGAAATGTGTCATGCAGGCCGTGTGTAGTGCGGGTGACGACGTCGTTGGCTACGATCGACTCGAGTCCAGACCACCTGTGCCTGAATGCCTCAGGTGTAAATGTTTTACTGCCCGAAGGGTCAGGCCACAAAAAGCGCGTAACTTGCTGAAACTCCTGTCGAATATTATTATTTCACCTGCCACGAGCTCTTTCCCTCACCTTTCGATCTCGGGGGCATCATTCGATTTCAGTTTTGAGATCGCGTCGACTACTCGGATCCCGTGATCTCCTCTGCAGGATCCCCCGTCCTTGCACTTTTCACCCAAGCTTGCCGATTCCCTCGATCGCGACAACACATCGTCATGTCGTTCTCCTTCGGCACTCCCGCTTCTAGCGGGACTTCCACTGGAGGTCTCTTTGGCACATCCGGGGCTGCTTTTGGCTCCAATCAGAACAGTTCCAATACTGGGTCCAATGGTGGCTTGTTCGGAAATGTAGGAGCTTCGTCCACCAGTGGAACTGCGTCTCCTTCGCTTTTCGGCACCAGCTCTGCCGGCGGCCAAGCTGGTCAGGGCTCCTCGCTATTTGGTAATGCCGGTGGTGCCAACGCCCCCAGCGGCGGTAACTCAGGCTTCAGCTTCGGTGGTCAAACTAGCAGCAATGATCAGTCTAAGCCTTTGTTTGGCAACACCCAGACTCCCGGATCGACCACGCCCGCCCAGCCTGCTAGTGGTGGGTTGTTCGGAGGAGGCGCTAGCAAGCCTGCCGGGGGCAGCTTGTTCGGTGCAGCTCCATCAGCTACCCCAGGCCCCGCGGGCGGATCTTTGTTTGGCAACACCTCAACCACTCCCGCTGGCCCTCCTCCCGGATCCAAGCCCGTCGGTAACCTGTTTGGCGGGTTGAATGCGGGTTCTTCTACTACACCGACCTCCTCCGCAGCTCCATCATCTACCACACCATCTACCTCCCAGCCACAACCCTCTGGCGGCCTATTCGGTTCCGGCGCTTCATCTGGCGCCTCGAAGTCTCTTTTCGGAGCAACCCCGTCTACGACGCCCGCCCCTGCGAGCGGCGGCGGCCTTTTCGGTGGCGCAAACAAGCCGGCCGAATCCACCACTACCCCGACTACAACTGCAGACAGCACCCCCAAACCGCTCTTTGGAGCGGCTGCTGGTGCTCAAACACCACAGACTGGTTCATCTCTCTTCAAAGCCCCTTCTACCGGCGGTGATGCTGGCGCGAAGCCTGCCTTCTCTCTCGGCGCTTCTTCTATGACACCTACAACCTCCCAGCCTGCAACGGGGGCTGCTGCATCCTCGACTGCTACTCCTCAGAAGTCCCTTTTCCCTTCCGTTGGGGGCGCCACATCTTCGGCTGCCCCATCGACCACTCCGGCGGCGGCTCCTGCTAGCGGTCTGTTTTCAAACATGGGGGGTGCTCAAACCACTGCAGCCAGCACCCCGGCTACCACTGCAGCTTCCGGTCTGAGCTTGTTTAACAAGCCGGCTACTTCTACACCATCGACTCAATCTGGCACTGCTCCTACCACGGCCGCCGCGGCCGGCACAACCACTGCTACAGCTGCCCCAGCCACAACCGCCACTGCCGGTACTGGCGCAGCTCCCTCGACTCTTGGACAGTCGACGGCCGGCCCTGCACCCCCGGCCCAGTCTCGTCTGAAGAACAAGACTATGGATGAGATCATCACCCGTTGGGCTACAGATCTGACCAAGTACCAGAAGGACTTCCGCGAGCAAGCAGAGAAGGTCGCTGAGTGGGATCGCATGCTGGTGGAGAACGGAACCAAGGTCCAGAAGCTGTATGGCAGCACCGTCGACGCCGAGCGCGCCACCCAAGAAGTCGAGCGTCAATTGACATCAGTGGAGGGCCAGCAGGAGGAACTGAGCTCCTGGCTGGACCGTTATGAACGGGAGGTTGACGAGATGGTTTCGAAGCAAGTGGGCCCTGGCGAATCGCTCCAGGGACCAGACCAGGAGCGGGAGAGAACGTAAGCCATCACCAAACTCTACTGCAAACCCGCCTATATACTGACTCGTTCGACAGATACAAACTGGCCGAGAAGCTCTCGGAGCGCCTGGATGAGATGGGCAAGGATCTGACCAGCATGATCGAGGAGGTGAACGGTGCTTCAGCAACCCTCAGCAAGACCAACCGCGCGGATGAGCCGGTAAGCAAATCGACATCCTGTACTAGCGACTTGACCTTCATACTCACATTTCCAAATAGATTTCTCAGATCGTCCGCATCCTCAACTCGCACCTGTCCCAACTGCAGGTCATCGATCAGGGCACCTCCGAGCTGCAGGCCAAGGTTGCCGCAGCCCAAAAGCATGGCCAGTCGATTTCGTCTCGTATCGGATACGGATACGGTAGCCCTAGCATGGGCGGAGGAAACGCCGCCGATGATTTCTACCGCTCGTACATGGGCCGTCGGTAGATGGGGTGATAGATGGACGCTTTAATGAACTTGATTGGCGGTATTCGACTGCCAAGTGACTCACTGGGAAATGATTGGGTTAGAACTGCGATTACTGTGTATTCCCTGGACTTTAGCTCACCTGGGCAGTCCTTTGGATGTATGGCATCCTAGGAACTGTATTGTGTCTTATGTACATCTTCGGGATTCGGTTTGATTTGGCTCCCCGGGTTTAGGGGAGAGAAAGGCGTAATTTCCAAAATAGCAGAGCTTTCAGTGGTCATTGAATGGTTTCCAACTACGATTTATGTTGAGACAGAGCTCTGTCAACTACAATATCTGGTCTCATATTCTCGTGGTGCTGTGGTCGATATTCCCTACGCTGCATCTTCCATAAACTTGACGGCTTGCACAGCACTTGGTTACCCAGTAGAATACTCAGGTCGCCAATCGAATATATTGAATAGTAGGACTGCATGCTACTGCTGTCTTATCCACACACAAGGTGCTCATGATATAGACCTTTACGCAAGGTTTGACAGAGGGGAGAGGTATTGATACAATCATTGGAAGAGGTTCTTCAGAAGAGTAGCGCGCATGCCTCACTTCTGTTCTTTGCTCAAGGAGTCACTGAAAGTCGTTAGCGTTAAATTCACAATCAAGGTCATGGTGTCCGAAACATACATGTGCGACTCCAGTTCGTCGAGATGTTGACGTTGGGCGGTAATTTTCTTCTTCAGCTGAGCGAGCCTATCCAATCCAGATTAATTGCTGGCCTCGTTTCTGAAATAATGGGTGACTCACTTCTCGAGCTCCTTCTCGCGGATGTAGAGTGCTTCCTGTGCGGCTTCGCGCTTGGTGAACGCGTCACTGGAGCAAGGTCAGTAATTGATGATGTCATGCAGCTGCAGCAAGGTAGGTATGCCATGCCATAACAGTCGACACAGTATCGTTATGAGAGCACAGGAGGTGATACAGGGGGGAAGGAGGCGGGAGACCTACCCAGAAGCACCGCCGCCACCACCGCGAGGAGCTCCAGTGTCACCCTCACCCATGCGGGGGACGGCAACAGAGAAGGCCCGCTGGGACAAGGCCCGGTTGGCAGTGATGAGAGGACGAGCGGTGAGTTGACGAAGCATCTTGGATGAGATTTGAATGAGGGTTTGGATGGGTTACAGGGAAGGAAGTGAAGAGGAGGCCTGGAAGCTCAGGGAAACCGACAGGGCATCGCATGACGACAGTGCCAAGGCAGGATCATGTGCTTGCCCTGGTGCCTTAAATCCCAGGCATCAATGTCCCTTATATTACGTAATAAATTATATAATATACACAGCCTGAGGAATCAGGGAAATCTCTGCGATAAGTCGACGGGTTCTTATTCGATTTGATGGCAGAGAGGGGGATCACTTGCTTCTCTACGATACCTACATTATGCGATCCACAGGCCATGTGGTCAATATCAAGGAGATAGTGACAGTATAGCCTCCAGTGTTAGGACCAGGGCTGGGACAGTGTGACTACTGTGGATAGGGCTCGCTTGACATAAGAAATGAGCCGGGCATTCTGCCTTGGACAGGTAAGTAGGCCTACTTAAGAATGAGGCGTAAGTTGAGCGATTGGCGGGTGCGGGATGAGGGATGACGATGGAAGGCCCACCGAACCACACAGAAGACGAGGGAGACGGGGGAGATATGGAGAGACGAGACATGCATGAGAACAGATGAGACTACTATACAAATCAATATACTAGGGAATAGAAACCGAAAAGGAACTAGAAAGGGAAAAGAAAAAGAAAAAATCGTAATTTGTAGATCAGAAGAGGATTTGTTCAGGTGCGGTAAATCCCAACAACACCGCCTTCTCTGTTTCCCCCCCTCCTTCTCCTCTCTCCTTCTCTCTCTCAACTTCCCCCTTCTCTCTCTATCCTATTCCCATCGCTTTCTCCTCCTTTACACCTCCCTCTTTCTCAAATCTAGGTGAGTTCTTCCTGTTCTGGCCAATTTGCCATCTCTTTTCCCCTACGATTCCTGCCCCTGCAACAGCCTACACAAATAACACACATCCACAATGGGGTTGAACTTGGGGAAATTTCGAGGGGGAGTCTAAACCAAAAAAAAAAAAAAAAACCACCAATCTGCATCTTGAACATCGCCTCGCCTTCTGGTGGAATCCACTTGCCATCGTTCTCTTGTTTACTTTGGTGGGACCCGCGACCGTTACGCTGTGATCCTTCCCCCTCTCCTCAAAAACACGCTCAGCCCCGGGAGGCCGGCGACGGTCGTCAGCAACAATGATCAATGATCGTCATGATCTCCACTCCAGAGGACAGATCAGATCGAAGATGCTTCGTGATATATCCCCTTGGGACACAAGTGCCAATCCTTTTGATGATGATGACGGCCGTGCCTACCCCTCCCCGGTCGCTGGCGATGATGTCGATGGCGTGACCTCCACTCTCATACTCTCCCACAAACCCGTCTCCAGAACCATCCGCTCGAGCAAACGTAAAATTGACAGACATTGACGAATTTATAGAAACTTCCAACATGGGTCACGAAGACGCCGTCTACCTCGCCAAGCTCGCTGAGCAGGCCGAGCGCTATGAAGGTTCGCCCTGGATCCCATTGCCCCTCCTGGTCAGATCTCACCCATTGACACGAAAATTGCAGAAATGGTCGAGAACATGAAGGTCGTTGCCTCGGCCGACGTTGAGCTCACCGTTGAGGAGCGGAATCTCCTCTCTGTCGCCTACAAGAACGTGATTGGTGCCCGCCGTGCGTCCTGGAGAATCGTCACCTCGATCGAGCAGAAGGAGGAGTCCAAGGGCAATGAGAGCCAGGTTACTCTGATTAAGGAGTACCGCCAAAAGATCGAGGCCGAGCTGGCCAAGATCTGTGACGACATCCTGGAGGTCCTCGATCAGCACCTCATCAAGTCTGCCCAGAGCGGCGAGTCCAAGGTCTTCTATCACAAGATGAAGGGTGACTATCACCGCTACCTGGCCGAGTTTGCCATTGGCGATCGCCGCAAGGGTGCCGCCGATGCCTCTCTGGAGGCCTACAAGGCCGCCACTGAGGTTGCCTCGACCGAGCTTGCCCCCACCCACCCCATCCGTCTCGGTTTGGCCCTGAACTTCTCGGTCTTCTACTACGAGATCTTGAACTCCCCCGACCAGGCCTGCCACCTGGCCAAGCTTGCCTTTGACGATGCCATTGCTGGTCAGTTTGCGCCCATTCTGTTTTCACCTCGCGGGCATGAACTAACAGTGACAACACAGAGCTCGACACCCTGAGCGAGGAGAGCTACAAGGACTCCACTCTGATCATGCAGCTCCTCCGGGACAATCTGGTATGTCAATCATTGTATTTTAATTGACGAATTGCCCATCTAACGAGTTTCCCTTGCTTTCAGACCCTCTGGACTTCGTCTGAGGCCGAGCCCTCTGCCGAGGGCAGCGCCCCCGCTGAGAAGAAGGACGAGGCCGCCCCTGCCGAGGCTGAGAAGCCCGCTGAGCAGTAAAGAGGGAATTTAAAAAAGATCTTGATAATGGACTCACGTCTTCCGGGTGGATGGGAAACAACCGAAAGTTGTGTGACGGGTTTCCTCTCGGTGCCCGGGGATCAAGCGAACATTGAGGTACAAGGACTGTAAGATGCATTGATCCGAATCCTCGTCACCGTCTGGGAGCCTCACGGTCTAAGGACGGGAATGTTCAGATGCTCTTTGTGACCCCTTTCGTTGCTTCGAACGTTCTGCTTGCGTCAACTTTGGGTGCCGTTTCTCTACGCCTGGGGAGAGCGTGTCCCGCCCCTTTTCGTTTTTCTGTCATTCTCCTTGTTTATTTGTCTACCTGCCTCCCAACTACCCCTCCCCTAAAGAGTCCCCTTTGCGCGCACTCTCCTTTTACCTCCAACATACACCCGGACAGAGAATCTTCCATTTTTTAAATCAGCTCCTTATCAGGACTACAATGAGGGCCTCGTACTGATCTCGGTTCTGGCTTTTTTCCCTCTCTTCTCTTCTTTCTGATACGTATCTGTGCCATGTGGCGTTGGATTCTCGCTAGATATGGGTTAAAGTGCAACCTTGGAAAGTTCTTTTGAGTCCTGGTGGGTAATCTTTGTAGTCATTATGCATAGAAAGACCCCGAGAGAATCTGGAACCCTTGGAATTCTTCTTGCCGGGGTCTATAGGGCTAAGCTCAATTGTAGTTTTTTCTCCCATGGCCTCATAGCCAAAATAGTTCATGATATTCAACTAGTTAGTTAGTTTTGGATTATAAATTCTGTGAATATAACTATCTAACTATTCTTCCTCATAGCCGAAAGAAACCATCTTGGATCGATTTGACTCGTTTCTGTAGACATATAGACATCGGCCTTTGCATAGGTACCAGGCTCGGAGGACCCCGAGTACAGAGACCAAGCTGGCATCACTTCCTATGACTCCGTGTCTGGGTTTCGAAGACCAACACCTAATCCTGGACGGCCTCAGGCCAGATATAAGGTATCCATCTCATTCCATGACTCGACTAGTCTCTACAGCGACGTGAGTGCCAAGATCCCCAATATCTTTCTTTTTCTGCGAGCGGGAAATCACCGTATATCCCACATCGTATAGATCGGGGCTCTGTGAGCCCTGGGTGTTCTAAGTAGGATCTGTATAAGACCGGATGAGGTGGTATTTGGTCGTGCTATGCCGAGTACGGATGGTGGATGTCTATCATGGTGCTGGTCTGAGTATATGCGATGGTAGGCTCAAGGCGGAGAAATAGTAAGGTTTAAGGATTTATGCAAAGTACTTTGGCAAAGAAGATGGAATGATATAGTAATTGTTTGGCAAAGAGGAAAAGGAGCATATCTGGCCTAAGCAAGTAGCCAAAAGTACCACTAGACAGGAATATCCGACCTACTACATGGCTATATCTAGCTAGCCTGAAATCTAGGCTCCTAGATATCTGCTAACTCCTTGCTTGTCCCTTTTAATCACATCATATGCACAAATGTAACAAGAAGGTATATCAAAGAAGTACCAGATCCAGACCACATAGTAGGGAAGCTTAGCAAGGAAGCCTAGCGGTGAAGAAAGCATATCTGTACAAGTTCAGCCATTGACGTAGTGGAAGTACACGATACAATGAAAGCAGCCTAAGACCCCACCACCGAATACCCCAGACCAATATGCTTTGTCTGAATCCAAGCCGAAGCGAAGGCCCCCCTCACCTGGCACAACCTAATGGCCTGAATTGCATCATTCCATGATACCACGGTGGCAAATATGAATCTGATGACTCTCTTTGAGCCCCTTGTACTAATAAGTGCCTTTGTCATCTATACCTGCAATTCAACGAATCGTGTCTTTTTGTTTTTCTCCTAGTCTTCAATAGAAATTAGTTCCCAGATTGAGACATGACTCTTTGAGATTGTACGACTATAGCCTTAAAAATGAGTCACAGAGAGGTCGAACAAGGTCACTACTGCGTACAATATGAGAATAGAAAATAATCATTCCGAACAATTTTCTATTGCTATGTTAGAACCACCGCGCTACCATGCAAGCTAGACAGGTATCAGGGCAGAAGAAACAAAGCGGGGACTTGAGACATGCACGTTTCATGGGTTGATAGAACAAGCGCAGAAGATCATCTTCAGAGAAATGAAAATAAGGAAAAGAGAAAAATGCTGGGGAAAATGGGAATGTACAAGCCTTGAAGGGCGATGGTCAGAAAGAAAAAAGTAAAAAATAAAGAATCATGGACTGCTCCGAAATAGACCCCCAAAGATGCTTTCCACCGCGCCGCCCTGCTGTTGACCATGACCACGACCGTGCAATGCCATATGACGACGAAAACATTTCCAGTTGCAGGCTCCGGTAAGAGTCATTCAATCAAATCGAGTTCTAGTCCCAGCCCCAGTCCCCCGAAACGCCCAAGGTGCTATGCATCAGATGATAAAACGAGAAAAAGTACAAGGTGAAACATGTCCACAGAGCCGCCGTAAAGGATAAAACAATAAACGCCGAGTAAAAGAAAAGGGGAAGGGATGAGGTTGGAAGGGAGCCCGGTAATATCGACAAATGTTGAAGAGTAGGTAGTCCCGTGGCATGATACCCGAGATTCGGCGCACAATTGTGAAACGTATGGTGAATGATCTTGGAAGATCATGGCACGCTAAGACTCAGGTGGCGCACCACTTGACGAACCCCGGGTATGCAATGATGTCAAGAACTATCTTTGACCCCCTTGGGTAAATAAGCACATGTAACGACCGTCAAACCATGACGGTTGCCTCCTAGCGCAGATGGAGGAGTCGATGAATTGGCAGGGAAGAGTGAAAAGTGTGAGATGTGGCCACTCGAACCAGTCGGGTAGCTGAGACGGAGTGAATAAGTAGCGACAACCGTAATAGCAGTATCGTTTTAAAGAGACCTGTCATGCCGGTCTTTCCCGCAGTGTAGACAAACTGTAATGCGTGGCCTCGACGTCCGAGCCAGCACGAGAGACAAGGAAAGAACAGGTGTATGACGGGGGCGGTGGTCGTGGGCGAAAAGAGAATCAAGTATCAAGAATCATGGGCACGGGTCGCGATGGGCAGCTCCCAAGCTGCTATCGTAGTGAAGTTGCAGGACCGGAGCGACACCTCCCGCCGTCCTGCAACGCCCGTGCCGCTGGGACTGGCGGAGTTATTTCTGCGCTTTCCGAGATTTGGTACTGCGGGTCATTTCACTCTTGGTCATGTTGCGGGTCAGGCCACCGATGTAGTCCTGGAGAATCTTGTTCTCGTTTTCCAGCTTGTCGTGATCCGACTTGACGGCGTCAATGCGCTCGGCGAGAGCCTGAAGGGAGGATTGGAGAGCCTTGGCTTGCCTATTCGATCTCACGTTAGCGGAATCCAGTCAGCATGCAGTCAGACCGACTCACTCTTGAAGAGTCTGGCGAGCCTCCTTGCCCAACCGCTCCAGATCGGCAGAATTGCGACGCGGACTCATGGCGCGTGCGTCGTCGGGGGGGAACTCCTCCTCCTCGATTTCGATTTCGGGATGGTCGCGGGGCACCAGTATTGACGCGGAAGGTTTGCGGCTCGCCATACGCGGGCGTTCGGAGCGACCCCGACGTTCAGTCTCGGCGTCGGATACGGATGAAGATGAGGACAGGGATGACATATGCATGCGGCCAGCTTCGTTGGGTTGCGGCAGGGGAGACACGGGCGAAGCTTCATTCATCTCTATATCAGAGGCCATAGGGATGGTTCGCAAAGACACGGCCGAAAGGGGAGTATTTGACAAGGTCCAGAGTGACGGCGTGTACGATTCGCTTCTTTTTTTAAAAGAACAAAAAGAATGTTGGAGGGTTGGATGTGCTCGGAGACGAACAGTCAACGACCACGGTCTACCCCTAGCGATGTACCCCAGACGAGAAATCTGTGTTACGCTTGAGGTAGCTACCGGGGTCGGGCGGGGAATTCGAAAGATGAATGGATGTCGAAGTCGGGAACCACAGTCGAGCAGTGGTTGGCGTCACAAGATGAAGCGATCGGTTCGTAAACAGGTGAGAGAGCGTGGGGAAGGTTGGGAGGTCGAAAATGGTGTATGTTGACGAAGACGGTGAAGGTGAAGGTGAAGGGAGAAGAATTCGAGTCAGAGAAAGTGGAAGGGAGTTTCGATAAGGGAAGGGGGGTGCGGTGTATTGATGTTACACGTATGGATGGTATAGTAGAGTTGGACTGGGGGAAAACACGGCAATGTATCCTGGCACTCCTGTATGGAGTGTGTAATGTGTACTGTAAAAATGTAGTTGTACCGGGAAATCACTCTTTGAGTAGGTGGAGAGCCCTTTGTAAAGTGATCGGCCCCCTCCACAAAGCTGGATAACTCGGTGAGGAGTACGGAGTAATTATTAATATTAATATTAATATTAATGTCCGACTTTTAACTAACTCTTCTTTATTTTATCAATAAAGAAATATGGAGTACTCCGGAGAGACAGAATTAGATCTTATTACTCCGTATTTCCACCTTTGCACCTTTTCCACCCCTTTCCCTAGAAGAGAAAGAAGAAAGTACACCGCTCGTCCCACCGCAATCGGGTTCTTCGCCCCGTTCTTAACTGGCTTGGGCTCCGCTCTCACTTGTCCAGTCATACGTGATAAATGAGGGATCCACTTCAGTGGCAGAAACTGAGCTGAGTTTTTTTCTTGGCGAACTTTGATGAACACGTATTCGCCCCTTTACCTTTTGACCAGCTTACCCTCGTCATCTCTGTGGGACACGTGTTGAACTGCAGTACTCAATAATAGTCCCTACTCTAGGAAGCTTGATGGTATGGGGAAAAGCATATCCATCCTTTCAGAGCGCTATGCAATGTCGATCGCGTCGCCAAAGTGTGGAAATGACGCCATTTGACTGGCTCTGTTTGGTTATAGGGGCGGGAGATTCCGTCCACCCATGACATCGACGGTATGAGAGTGGCAAACCATCCAAGGGGCAACGTCTGGATATCTATCATAACTCGGTGCTTCAGTTCGACGATCCTAGGAATCTATTTCCAGGAATCACATTCTACCCTCGGCTACTGTACGAAGAGGGAGCAGACGATCCATTCCCGTGTGTCAATTGACGGATCGGGTTCGGAGGTGAAACCAGGCAGGGTCAACGCAGCTGCCGATCCCCGTAAGAGTCGACTCGCTCCACTGGAAGAATCCAAGTCAACGTGGAAGATGAGTCCTCCGTACTCCATGCTAAAGGTAGATCGGTATATAGATCAAATATAGACTACCTACCTAGACAGGTAGATGGTGTTGCGTCTGCCCGCCTCAAACGTATGTAGGTATATCAGGTACCAGACCCAACCATGAGTGCCATGGGTCCCATACCGGCAGTGGCTTGTCAGAGCCCAAAGTGGCTGCAGCATCTCGAATCAGAACTGCCCATGTGCACAAAAGGCACCTTTTCTTTCCCGGGAAGCGCGGAGGTGCGGCTGTTTGCTTCTTCCACGATAATTTAGTTTAAGAGGACCCTAGAAAAGCAAAGAAAGCAAAGAAGGACCGAACCAGTGGTAGACGTTCCTGACCCTCCTAGGACGCTCGGGCCTTGGAGGGGCGTGTGTGACTGTGATTTTATTTTCTTCCTCTCTCATCCGCCTACCTGATTCATGATTCATGACTTGTGCCCTGTTGATCTGCAGCCCGTTGATTCGTGTTCGCTTCAACTCTTTGCCCCTCCCCACCCGTATGATCCCGTTCTATCCGTTGAGGAGGAGTAAAAGGTGCTAACACACCGGACGCGCGAGTATTGGGTTAGTCTATATTTTCCTGTTATTTCTCTTCCCCAGCCAATCGTTGTAAGCTTCTTTTTGTGAATTTCTGGAAAGGTGGGACTCGACCGTACGCAGTCGATCTGATCCATGCTGATACATATGCTATGTCTACTACGGAATATAACGGTGCTAATGCCCGATGGCGCGATGGGACCGATATGCGATCTTCTTGGCTTTTCTACACTGTGGCTGCCTGGTGGGCTCCACCGGAGTCTTCGTGGTGACAGCGTGGATATGTTCCAATGCGGGAATCGATACCATGTGTTGCCTACTTTACCTCTATCGAGTCACAGCTGTCCCATGTCATGCTGGTTTCAAAAGATGAAGATATACCTCGGGGTACATCGTTGGAGTCGGATATGCGTAGACCTCTTTGTATAGACTTGATCTTGAAAGTCCCAATCGGGTAGGTACTTCATCTCCGGTGAGGTTGATTTCGGACTTCGGTTAATGGTTCGTTGCACAGTATCTTGAACGAGGATCACTATTCCGCCCGCAGATCCATGGGGCAAGCTTGTTCGATTTATCTTGTTTTTTTTCGGCTCCGCTTCCCTGCTTGAGCGTTCCGTAGCTTCTGTGGAGCGGGAAACTATCTGCGGAAGGAGCTTGGCTCCGTAAAACTAGCACCGATGTCTCCGTGCACGGGCTGTGATTGTGGGCGTAGGAGGCTAATTTCTATGGTGTCGCGCTTACGTTCTAGGGTCAGAGGTGCTAGCCAGTTCTTAGTAGAAATAGTAGAAACACCAGAATAATCACGTCCAATGACTTGCAATGTATTATACAAATGCGACAGACGCTTAACGATACCTAGAACCCAGATCCCAAAACACCAATATCAATGTCATGACAATTCATCACAGGTCTGCCACTGGAGTAACGCTCTCAGAATGGCAACACCGCCAGACTGCGTCTCGACTGTACGGCCACGGCCGCGATCATTGAAATCCCGCGGCACACCCGGGCCCAAGACGTCCACATCCACAGTGTCCCCGTTGTTGATATAGTCCACAGCACCAGCAGAGAGCGTGCTACTATTCACCGTCTCATCCGAGACAGCAGTCCGATTGAAGGAAAGTCCCCACCACATGCCGAACTTGCCCTGGTCGTCACGGGTCATAAGTGCAGCCCGCGCATTATGCTCGATCCAAGGACCATAGGCATGGCATTTCCTAAGATGCCAGATGTACACTTCGTTCCAGTCACCGACAACATCCGGCGCTTTTTCACCCGCTAGGAACGACTCCTCCTGCGGCCGCAATGGCCGACAAAACTCCGTCAGATGGTGGAAGAAGATGCCCTTGAAGGTCTGCCCGTCCTGCGAACAGGTCGCGCCGGAATCGCATGTGTCTTCCATCACGCCGCCGCGTCCCAGGCCGGCCCACTTGTTCGACGAGGTCTGCGGCCACCCGGTGGCGCGGAGGATCTTGCTGATCAGCTCGTGGCCGTCGTCTAGGTAGCTCCGTGAGCCGGTGGCTAGCCAGAGTCCTCTCAGCCCGCTGAGAACGACTCCCTGGTTGTAGGTGTAGACCATCGTGTTGAGCACGTCGCATTTCCGCGATCCAGGGCTCAAGTACCCCTGCCAGCCGCTGATGTGGAACCCGTCAGCGTAGAGACCGTAGAGACCAGTCATGTTCGAGTCCTTGAGCCATGCATATGCATCAATGGCTGCCTTCAAATGTGTCACGTTGTGCGGGTTCTGCTTCTTGGGTGCGGTGCCTGCCGAGTTGGAGACGAACGGAGCGTCAACGGGGTCGCCTGGGAAATACAGGTACATCGCAATGCTTGCAGAGATGTACAGCTCGTTCGTGATGGCGTTTTTGTAAGGTACCAGGGTTGGGTTCCAAATCATCCCGCCATTGCACAGAGTCTTGTCCCACCCAGCTGAGGCCAGCTCCCAGAAGATACGCGCTCGGTGTGCAGCCGAGTTACGGAACTGAGTGCCGTACCATCCTTCCCCCGAATTCTTGTTGGGCGATGCTGCAGACGGATAGTGCAGGTCTGAGTGCAGGTCTTGGAACTTGACATTCTCTAGCCAGTCCAGCACGACCCAAAGCATATCGTCGTAGGCCTGATTTCTGAGACTGAACGCATTTTCGCCAAAGTAGAAGGTGACGGTATGACTAAAGAAATGATTGACCGTGTTCTCAAGCGCAGCGAAAGATGTCTCCTGTAATTGCTGAACCTTGTCGAATCCAGACGCGCTGGAGGTCAAGGAAGACAGTGTCGCGGCGACATGCGTTCCTAAGACAGCGGCGGTCCAATCGATGCTGGTCGGCCACGTGCCCATCCACAATACGAAGTATTCGTCTTGCATCACCCGCAGCGCACTCAGCAGGTGCTGCTGCGTCTCAAAGGGCGAGGACGGCTTCGTCGCATAGCTGTCTCCGGCATTGGCTGCGTCTAAGAGGTCATCCAAAGAATCGAGAGGATTGTGAACAGCAGAGAGATCGTCACCAAGGGGTTCCTGGGGCGGATACGCCAGCGTATTGGCCAGGGGTGCAAAGACAAGAAAGAACAGATAAAGAACCATATATAGAGACGGGGACAGCCTGGCAGGGCCCACGGATGTGGATTGGAGAGTCATCCTGTCAATCCTGCCAGCACTTAACAAATTCAAGGCAGAGCCCCTCCTCCTCTATAAGAATACATCAACACCAGGGGCACAAGGAATGACAACACGAGACTGGGGATGCGCAATGCGGGGAACGCAAGAAGGGTTTGGCTCGGGGCAGATTCTTGGCTTAGTCATCCATCTCTCCACGGGGGCAATTGGAGGTATTCCATGGGGATAATACTTGCTGAGGGCACGCGAGCACATACACGAGAGATGGCTTTGCCAAAGGATCAGTGTGTATCACGAGTAGTGGTGTGTCGGTAACTGCACACCACATGGGAGCCGCGTGATGCGCCCTGTGAGGGTTGCATGAACTACGCTCGGACAGACGATCTATATCACCTGGGCACCACCCAATGCTAGCTCATTGGCAAGATCAAATTATCTTACTATGCAGAATAATCACATTAATCCATGCACTTCATGGCCTTTCGTGTTTCCAGTATAGATTGGCGCTAGCTGAATTTCATTAGGCTAAATGGGAGAGATTCAGAGATTCGTTGAGAAGAACAGTCTTCTCCAAGACCATCATCCATGTCATGAGCATTCTTTTGTTCTGGGGTTAAGTCAGCAATTGAAATAACACCGGCCAAGTCAGAGTCACCGTACCCATCAGGACAATATATCATGACGCCGGCACAAATCTCTTCCCAGATATGCCTGCGTCGGCTCACAGAGCACAGACCGCAGCATCCGAAGAGACACAGGGTGCCGGCGAATTCATGGACACCCCATTCTTATTTGTTACCCCATCAAGAAAGTCGTTTGGGTACGCGGGAGTAATCGAGAGAAAGTGCTGCGGCGGAAAAAGGACGACAAAAAGGGCAATCCAGGTATCAAGAGAAAGGGGACGGGCGATACATCCCCGTCAAAGATTCATCCTTCGCTAGTAATCGCAACCTAGTTTCGGTCACCCTCAGGGCTGCGACTCCGATCCGGGCTGCGGCTGCGGCCCCGGCCACCGCCACGACCACCCTTAGCTCCACCCTTGCCCTTGCCGGACGGGGGTGGGCGGACAAAAGCGTAGTCAACTTGGATGGTCTGGTCTAGAAGCTTGGCACCGTTAAGGTTCTTGATGGCCTCACTGGCCTCGGGGAGGGTCGAGTATTCGATCAATGCGTATCCCTAGCGCGGTAAGCTGTTAGCATCGAGTGCCCTCAATGTCCTCAGCGACACGGTCATCTCATCACTGACAGAACACTCAAACCGGAGTCGCAGCTGCTAGTGATGTCGACAAGCCCAAAGAATAGCCCGCACGCACCTTGACATAACCCGTCCGCCGGTCCAGGTTCAAGTTGAAGTTCTTGATCTCGCCATAATCCGCAAACATCTCCGTGACATCCTCCTCTGAAGCTTCCTCGTGGATGTTGGACACAATCACGATCCATCCCTCGATACTGCGCACGGCAACAGAGTTGGACTGAGTTCGTGGCTCGAAGCCGTCGCCTTGCGGTGCGTCGTCCTGAGAGACGGGCGGGTCGACTTCCATTTCATTCGACATTTTTGTAGAGATGTGGAGAGGAAAGAGGATTGGGATATTCGGAGAATGAATTGGCACGCCGGTGGAGACGAAGAGGGTTTGCGGTCTGACGTCTGCAGAGTGAAAGTCGAGCGCGGAGCGGGAAAAGCTTTGGCCTCCCGTATAGGGTTAGCGCTCCGTCTTTGTCTCTACATAGATTATTACTTTGATATTGCCGTGCCGTCTTTTGTTCTTCTGTTCTTTCGTACTTTTAATAACTTGGGAATATTGAAAAGCCCTTCATTTAGCCATGGCCTGTAGATGAAATCTGTCAAAGTGATTTGTGGGAGTCCTCGGGGATATGTCCCTGGATGTGCAAAAACTATGAACCACAGTTTCCTACTCTTCCAGCTATATTAAAGTTCAACTACTAACCAAGGAGGTGACTAGACTTGGACATGCCATATTGACCGGCCCGAGATAAAGCTCGTTAGACAACGGAAATTTCCAGGGTTCAAGCTTTGTCCGACTATGAATTTGGAACGGGCCTCTTGGGTGGTTTAAAAAGATCAGTATTACAATATCTTTACTTGGCAGAATGCTATACAGAGAGAAAAACGAACCTGTCTATTGCTGCTTGCACAGAAAGAGACCCATCGTACAGGTATAGGTATAATGGGCTTGGGGAAGCTACACACAAGCAATCTGAAGGAAAGGGCTAGGCTGTCAGAGCATGGGACACGTCAAATGAGATAAGGGAAGCAAAAAACAGTCAGGAAACTCTTGACTACAGAGCCTCGCTGAGCGTTCAGATTTGAGGTCTGAGATTCGTCTCTTCAGCACTCTTTCCCTCTCAACTGCCCCGATCCCCCTCCCCCTCCACCCACTCAATACAAGACCTCCCAGCCTTCTCTTGTACAATATGGAGCGAGGGAATTTTCGGTACACAGACAACGAGCCCGAGACGGGCGAATACAAGCCTCCAACATGGTGGCGCTGGTAAGTCGCAAGAGAGTCCCCGAACCGACTGAGACGAACATGGTGGCTCACCAACCACTGCACAGCGACAATCCTCTGTGCAGCTGCCAGAAAGCACCAGAGGAGCCTCCTAAGCGGGTCCTAGGACTAGCCATGTACGTGATGGAATCAAGCAAGATGCATCAGCTCCATGGGCCAGCCACTCAACTCGACGCAACATTTGACATCATCTTGGGCACCATGACCCTGAAGCAAAAGCTGCGTGATCCAGATACATGGCCCGCAGCACAAAGCATGGTGACAGTGGAATTCAATACGGCGAATAGCACCTTCATCAACCTCGAGGGTCTCGCCGACAACTCTCTTCTATTCACTTTCAAGCTCCTTTCGCCTGAATCCGCCAAAACCAAAGCCAATCCCAAGAGCAACAAGACAACTAAGTCCAAGCAGAAGGCACGATCAATGGTGATGGTCCAACAAGAAGTCTTGGGATTCCATTCTGGCGATCATATAACCGAATGCCCCCTCTTCAAAGCCGTGAACGACAACAAAGATAAGGACAAGACCATGCAGCTTCATCTCCCAGAGAAGCGCATCGAGTCATGGCTGACCGTCGCCTTGATCCTGCTCACGTACAGAGAGATCAACCCTACCATCTGGCACCGCGTCACCACCAAACAGAAGGGAAAGGGCGTTGCAGGACTCAACTGGGTTGAGATCCGAGACAAGACCATGCCGATCTCGACAGAACTCAGTGAGGAGGCCAGGAGAAAGGTTCAGCTCATCTTTGAAAAGGAGCTGGCAAAGCATGCTGCTATTGAGCGACAGGCTATCCGCCTTGGACTGCAGGGAGATGCCACACAGGGATATGTTGGATTCTCCGCCATGGTGCATAACCCGACCAGGTTCGGTCGATTGCATGCGGGGGATTTGGGATTCCGGGGCTGATGTGTTTCCATACTTCTGGGGGCGAATGATGGACTTGTGCTTATCGCCGGAGACGAACTGGGGGCAATTTTCGCTAATAGGGGCATGATTACTAGCCCTGGACATGATTTAATGACATAATGGCTACGTGACTGAGACCGGAATGGTCTTTCAAAGGTTGTTTTCCAAAACAACAACTAAAATAACTAGAAGGTTGGTTTCTAGATTGGTTCGTAGTGTTCTATGATCAAAAGTCAAAAGGAGTGGAGATTGTATTCCCCATTGTAGACTTGAGGAAAGTATTATCTCAACGAATAAAGTAAGGTAAATCAGTTACAAGTACAGGTCAAGTAGATTTTAACGCCCATGGTATCCAGATGGCTTATTTCCGGTTGTTGCTGCGCATGGCCAGAATCTGGACCATGCGAACGAAGATGTTGATGAAGTCCAGCTCAAGGCTGACACTCTCGCTGACAACATCACGCTTGATGTAGCCGCGCTCGGCCAGACGGGCGTGGTGCAGGATCTTCTGAACATCGTACAGAGTGAAGCCACCGAAGACGGCCAGACCACCGTACAGCCAGATGCGCTCAGACCACATCAGAGTGCGAGCGGCGGTGGCGGGAAGAACCATGGGGGCGAGACCGGAGAGAGCAACGAGGGTAACACCGGCAAGGAGGGGACCTCCGAGATACAGGTACTTCTCCTGCTTGGCAGTAGCGCCGACGAAGGCAATCGAGCCCATCAAACCGACGGTGTAGATACCAGCGCGAGCAAGCAGAGCGGGGTTGTAGAACATCATGGGGGAGAGGAGCGCAGCCTGAGTCAGGTTGAACAGAGTCCAGCAGCCGTACTTCATGACGTAGCTGATTAAAAGTTAGCATTGTCTTCCTCAAGATTTAAAAGGGGAGCTTCAAAGATGACTTACTTATCCGGGGAGGTGTAGAGAGTTCCGTACATCGAGCCAATGCTGCCAACCAGACCGACACCGAGGACGAGCCACGGGTTCATGGCCATGAGGCGGTACGACCATCCGTTGGAATGAAGAGCGCGGGCAGCAACGCCAATGATACCGATACCAAGTCCAGTGTGCATGAAAGTCTCGTTCAGGAAGCTCCGCTCGTAAGCGGGCATTCCGCCGTCCTCGCGGGTCTCACGGTTAAAGACCAGGTTGGTTGCCAGGATGGTACCACCGACGATGGCACCGCCATACAGCAGCTTCTGGGTGAAGTTACCGGAAGTAGCAGGGTAGGGCTGCTGCATGTAGGTACGGCGGAAGGCATTCTGAAAGGTCTGGCGGGACTTGGCAAAGAAGGCGGACGGAGCTCCCGAGGGCTTTGCAGCCTGCGTGGGCTTGATCGAGGAGTTGTGGATGAAGCGAGCGGTGTTGGATAGCTTGGGAGCCTGGCAAAGCGCCGAGGGCACCGCAAACGGACGCCGGAGGAAGAAAGCCATGACGATGATGTCGTGGGTGATGGCAAGAGGGAGGTTTATAAGTTATCCCGCGGGTCAATGACATCGGATCTACTCATCGGGAACTCGGCAGTTCTTAAATCCGAAGCTTCTGGAACTGCACGTGACAGAGTGGGATGGCGGTTTTTGGAGATTCAAAAATACGTCATGCTCTGATCGTTGGCCCTACGTTAAGGTACTTACTGACTTTTGACCATGGCGCAACTGGAGACCATCAATATCCCTCATCTGCCCTCGTCACTTCCAGTGCATGTGGCGCTATACCGTAATGTCGAAAATGCCGACTTTCTGAAGCAGCAGCTGCTTGCCGGCAACACGGAGTTTGAATATGCCTTGATTGATGCTAGCATGGTATGTGCATAGTCACTTTCAATACTATTGGTGATAAATACTAATACCGACAGGTTTTATCACGAGCGCATGCAATCACAGCCATCTTCAGGGCTGTCAATAACTACATGAATGATCGGCTGAAATCCCGCAATGTGCACTCGGAGATTGTGTTCTCATTCAGCCCAGCGAATAACGTATGTTGCACTTTACAATATTGCAACCCTAGAAACTAACGAGCATAGATTGCGGACTCTTTCCGCAAGTTCGGCATTGCCGACTCCACTAAAGATCTGCTGGTGGTCAAGGTCTCCATGACCCCGGAGATAACCCATGACTCCGTGGCGGCGCACCTGGAAGCTTCTATCAAGGGAACACCTGTTTCATTTGATGATGAAACATTATCACAGGTCTCTGATGTCGCCAAGATCAAGAAGTTTTACAAGCTCGGTGCCCTGCCGGACCCCAAGGCCACCAATGAGGCTAATGGAGCTAAACGTCGACTGGAGCTGTCATTGCTAGGTGCCATTGCATTGCAAGGCTCATGATGGAATACTTCAGATTAGGTGGTCTCTATCTCAGTGAAACTGCTACTTGCGCGGGTCTTACCATAACCATCACCGACATTTCGAAAGTGGGTTCACTGGCAGTCGGCCCTCAGCTCCAACAACTGTTGTCCGAAGTACTTGAACGAGGGAGCATTCACAAAGTTCCCTCAAAGATGATTTTTGCCAAAGACGTTGTCATAGCATGACCAAGAAAAGCCAGCTTTCAACGATCCCAGATTCACCATGCCAGCTGGCTTTGGCCCGTAGATGGCACCGATATCCCGTGGAATCTTTTTTCAAGAGGATTCAGATACTAGCTTGATACTGATCAATGAAAAAAATGGGACTATTGTACGAGATCTATGAATGATGATGAATCTATCGCACGTCGAATGCTTCGAATGCTTCGAAGGATGACTGATGTACAATTACGATAATGCCTTCGCTAAGCTTTGAGGTAGGGTAACTGCTAGACAATCCAAGGCTTAATGATGACAAGAGTTCAAAATACCGAGCGTTGCCCGGTGCAACTGTATGTCCCGAAACGGCAACCGTACTCTTACTTGCCAAGACTCGCGATCGCCGCGGCCGCATCACATCTTAAATCGACATCCTCAAACCTCTCGACGTGCAGGTCAACGATTTGGCGGCGTTTCCGTTGCTCTCGATTATGGCAACCGCATGTGGCATTCGGATGTGAGGGTTCTAAGCTTCAGACGCCCCCGATCCGGCCCTGATCAGCTTCAACGCGCCGCTCGTCACGATGACGAGCTCCAGGGATGTTATTGTCCTGTCCTCTTCTCCAAACCTCCCTCCACGGACTCTCACAAATAATGCAGTCGACCTGGGGAGGATATTTGACGTATCGCCACGACCTGGAACGCCACCGTCCCTGCCCTCGCCCTCGGAGCCGTTCCCATTGCCTTCGCGCTCGCGATTTTTCCCCACGCCAAAATTGAATGACGACGCATCTAAGATGAAGCGCCGGATGCCAAAGGAAGCTGCCATCTTGGATCCCAATGGAAAGAATGTGCCGACCAAGCCCCGACAGAGAGCAAAGAAAGCTGCGAAGGAGCCAAAGTCGAGTGCCCTGGGTGACTTAGAGCCAGACTCTCTTGATCTGCGGGTCAACGTTATCAAAAAAGCACCGGGGCCACAGAAAGGCCGACCACGGAAGAGCGCGAAGAGCAAAGAGTCGGGTAACATGACTCTAGCCGGCAAGGTTACCAAGACGAGCCGTGAGCCTCAAGCGAAGAAACCGAGCAAGGTCGAGAAGGGGACTGCTGAAGCGCGATTATCACCTGGCGACTCGTCTCGAGAGCCTGGCTCTAAAGAGTCAAATGCCCTGGAGAAGGACGAGGATTTGAATCTGGACAGGGCCATGAGAAGAAGGGTGGATTGGACACCACCGAAGGAGACTGCTCCTAGAGAGGTTCTCGTGGTGGAAAATGACGACGAACTTGTTGAACGCCATCCAGGAAACACAACGAGTGGTCTCAGGAACCTATCGGATTATAACTACTCTGGGTCAGCTTCGGAGACACGCGAACTCCCTTCCAATGCAATTGGCGGCGGACTGACCAAGCGAAGGCGGATAGAGGTATGAGATGCATTATCTTCCAAGATTTGGTTGAAATTGTTGGCTAATATGTTCCAGTTGGTGGATCCCCAAGTATACGCCCAGACCAACAAAGTCCCCTCGAATGATGAATCTTCCGTCCAAGAAGAAGATTCAACGTCATCCGGTTCTAACATGCCCAAGAGAAAACCCAAGCGCCAGAAGCGGTTCACAACTTTGACGGCTCGAATGACAGCCCAGTATACAGCTAATGATACTGAAGAGGATCTGATGGACGACATTGTTCCAGAGGTCGGAAAGGCAAAGTCTCGACGAGGCAAAACCATGTCGAAGGATAAAAGTCCTATATTTACTGTTCTTTCTCCCGAAGCTGCTGCCAAGTCTCTGGAAAATCAGGATCTCATGTTTGGGACCTGCAGTCAGCTGGAAAGGGAAGACTCTCCTCATGCACTTAAGGAGATGCAGCAGGCCATTCGCGAATCAGAGGGCCTCGTTGCTGGGGAAGGAGAACGGAACACTGCTTCGGATGTCGTATCTCGTCGAACTGGCACTCGGAACCTGTGGTCTGTTGCTTCTCGCGACACAGAAGGGTCTCTGATACGAGCGGAATCTCTGGACATTGTGGATCTCACAGATGCATCCGAAGTCCCCAAAACGACAGAAATTGCTCCAGCCATTGCCAAAGACCGTACTTCGGTAACTCGACAGGAAGATGATTGGCTCGATCTTGACTTTGGGAAGTTTGATTCGTCGTCCAAGAAGAAAGAATCCGAGCCCGACAAACGGCCAAAACCAGCGGCGAAGTCGCAGTCTGCAGCCAGTGCAGAACCAGTGGCACCCGTTCATGAAATTCAGGCGGAGATGACCAGTAGTCAGCGGGCAAGCTCTCAACAGCCTTCAATGCCGCAATATAGTGGATTCACGGATGCCGAGCTGTCCACCCAAGTTGCTTCTTTTGGATTTAAGTCCGTGAGAGGCCGCAAGAAGATGATTGAACTACTTCAAAAGTGCTGGGAATCCAAGCATGGAAGCTTAGAGATACCGACATCCAGTCAAAAACAGCACGAGACCGCTCCTGCCCAGACCGTGACCGAGACAACAATATCTAAGCCGAAACGGAAGGCGCAGTCCAAGCAGAGCACGACCGTCCCCGCATCAAAGGCCACGGCCAAACGAACAGAGCCCACGATGATATCTACTCCGAAAAAGAGCACACAGAAAGCCTCAAAGACCGGGCATGATACACAGCCGTCATTTATAGACGTGGAAGAGATCGAGGACTCTGAGGAAGAGATATTTCTCTCCCCAAGCCAAGTGCAAAAGCGATACACCGAAATCTTTTCCAGCACCACCAACTCAATCCGTGAGCCTTCTCTCGACATCTTGACAAAACCATCACAGCGCTCAAGCCCGGCAGAGCGCAAGGCAAATACCGCCAAATCCTCACGCGCCACGAAGAAAGTGACATCCTCAGTGTCTTCCAAACCCGACAAGGCAGACTCTTCCACAAGAGGCAGTCTGCCAGACCTATCCATGCAGATTACCAAGGCTGTACGAACCCAGTCCCAATCCTCCCATCCGTCATCGCACGCCAGTCGAATCCACCCCACATGGCAAGAGAAGATCGTCATGTACGATCCCATCGTCTTGGAAGATCTGACAACTTGGTTAAACGTGGAAGGGCTTGGTCTGGTCGGAGAAGACCGTGAAGTCCACACAGGGATTGTGCGGGAGTGGTGCGAGAGCAGGGGAATCTGCTGTTGCTGGAAAAAGAATGCAAGCTGGTGAGAGACGTCTCGGCATGAGCATTGGAGTTTATATCTGCGTGTTATTTGAATCTGTATATAAGGGGATACCCAGGCATTATCGGTGCGTTGAGGGATAAATAATTATACCGCTGTATGGGAAACAGCGTCGACTCATCCACGTCTTTACGCATACCACCTACAAGGCAGTGACCAGCATAGAACAAAAAATATGCTTTCAAGTACTCGGAGGGCTGGGTATCTCTCATCACATAAACAGTATAGCCCTCAACAGAAGAAGCAGGAAACGAAAACGCGCTTTGCTCGGGGCTGGGTATCTCACACCAGGTATACAGGAAAAACCCCCAAAAGAAAAAACGTCCTGCACAGCAAGACCCACAGTATCTGTCCACGGGCATCTAACCCTCCAGCAGCAAATTCACGGCACCAAGCCCGAGGGACGATGTCATGAGCACCTATTTGGGTGCCTCCTCAGGCGGCGGGTGCAAAGGGCACACGACATCACCACAAAACAGGCAGCGGCAGTCGGAGGCATCGGGCTGCTGCGCGCCGTAGGTCCCCTAAACCCACGGCGGCAGCTCCTCGTCCCCCTGCTGCTCCGGCTTCGGCTGCTGCTGCCTGTCTTGGAAGCGATAGCGCTGGTCCCCCTGCGATGACTAGAAAAGAGAAAGAAAACCAAATCAGAATCAAGAACAAAGTGAGAAGAAAATCAGAAGTTATGAAGAAGATCAAGAGAGAGGAATGAAAGGACGTGGGGGGATACAAAAGGGAAGTGAAATGGCAAAGACAAGATTGATGAAGTATGAGTTAGGGCTTGGATTGGGGTACGCGCACGTGATTGGGTAAAGTCATCGTACACGTACCCCGCAGTCTCAGGTTCGACAAACTTCATATCAAAGCTATCAAACTGAACATTGGGGACGTTCTTACATGGACTTGCTGCTGGGCAGATCCATGCAGCTCTGGCTGCTGGAGCCGGTTGGCCAGCTGTGGTAGCTGGGCCGGCTGGGACAGCCAGACCGGCGGCTGCTCGAACGGTTGAAGCTGCCCGGGCTGCTGGAGCTGCTGGTCCAGCTGTTGTAGCTGGGGCAACTGGGGCAGCCCGAATGGGTCATGCTGCTCCTGACACTGGGCCAGTTCCACGCGCAGGCACGCATTTTGATAGTCCAGCCAGTCGTTCTGGTCATTCAGGGCCTTGACCTTCTTCTCCAGCTCCTCGGCCTTCTTCTCCAGCTCTGAGACGGTGGCTTTAAGGTGTTTAACCTGGCCACGAACGATGGTCTCGGCGGTGACTTTGTCGGTCACTTGGCACCGCACGTTGCTCATTCTGCAGGAGTTGCAGCCGTCGGGGTTGCTGTCGCAGCTGTATTTGCGTGCCTATTATCGGGTCAGTGTCTGAATGGACGCCTTTGTGGAGGATGAACGGCGAGTAGAGCTCGATCTATCAACGTACCGCGCAGCGATCACATGCCTGCCGAGTGCGGCCGCTGTTGTGGCTCCTTACGGCCTGGCGAACCTGCTCGGAGTACACCTCGACGTCTTCTTGCTCGTCGTCCTCCTTCCTACGATGCTTTCGACGGGGTGCTGGAGAAGGGGTGGCGACTTCCTCTGGCAGCGGCGAAAGCTGAGAATTCGGAGAAGGCTGAGTCTCTTGATTCTCATGACGGGTAGTGTCTCGTTCCAACCCGGCTCTTCTTAGGAGGGGCGTCAGAGGTGCCAGCAGGGCCCCGGTCATCTCAATTGCGGGCTCAGGTGTGACGGGATCGTTGCTAGGGGGGTTCGGTGGGACTTCAGGCTCCTCCCGTGAGCGCTGAATGTTGGTGAAGTCATTGATGGGTGTTCTCTTCGGGGCACGCTTCTTACGGCCGGACATATTGAAATGTGTTCCAGACCGAAGGAGGGCAGAAGCTAATAGGAAGATAAAGTTCACAGTTAGCTGAGGCAATCAGACACTGAAAGGTGATATGAAACATGATCTCCGGGATATCTGATATCTCTGATTGTCTGGATATAGAGAGAGGACTGTTCACATACCTTTTGTTGATGCTTTGAATGTCAGGAGAAAGAATATTATCCAAGACACAGAAAGAATGGTGGTCGATGGAGTGGTAGAGGTAGAGGTAGAGGGAGGTGAAGGGAAAGTGAGATTGCGAAGCGCGTCTTGTAGCTCGCGAAACACGGTTGAAATTAGTGTTGCTTCTAAAGTGATATTAAGCAGTGCGTTGATACTTCCTAGGTAGTTTGATATTGTGCGCGACAAGTTGGTCCTCGCATACTTCGAATAGCTCTCAATTATACTACTTGTGCCTGCCAGGCTAAACCCTTGCCTGGCATAATATAGTAGTTATTCCCGAGTGCTGCCTCTCGCATTTCCCATTATTTGGTGTCTTCTGGATTTAATAGCTCTAGGCTTCAATAGAAATCGCATTTCATAAGTTAAGGGGGCCTCATCCTCATATACCTAGGTAGCCGCCTATTTTCCCTTCATGCTTCAAGTGTCTAGGTAAACAATGCCTTTACTGGACTTAAACAAGTGCTCTAATGACGCCTAAGTAATTCTGCTGCCGGGGTTTTTCTGTTAAACGTCGTCTTCCAGCACTATACAGGGGCTACTAAGGTATGATGGTCTATGTTCCATACCTATTTCCCATAATGCATATTGAATCAACAAAGGATTCTGTCTCCAAGCACTTTCAGGCTTTTCCATCAATGGACAGAAGCTTTCATCAATGAAAAGAGACTATGTACATTGAACAGGAATAAGGAAGAGAAACCAATATTAACCTTTGATCATAGAGCACAATCATGAATATATTGTCCAGAACAGATATTCACCAGAATATTTAGAGTACAGTGACCCCAAAACACAACAAAAGAAAGACATAGACGGGTGCTGCATTATTTCGTAACTGGCAACCAAGAACATGGGAGGGTCATCCAGCATAATTAAAATATCGAAACTGAACATAAGAGAAGTAGATGCTCTCACTCTTTGAACTCCTGCCATGCTCGACCAGCCCAAGAACCAGAGAATCCAAGATCCGAATCAGTGAAACGCAAAGGCTCGAATCGCGAGCACAATCTATACGGGTAGCCAAGAGAATGATATGTGCCCAAGTGTCCCAAAAACCTCAACTCCCAAAATAAAACAAGTTGGTAATGTGAATAAATCCAAGAATCGAAAGTGAGGATGGAGAAGGCGCAATAGAGATGGTGTTAAATGGTGGTACGATGTAGTGTTGAACCTCATCGAGGGCGTTTGCTATGCGAGGCGACAGTTTCAAACTCAATCCGTGGTCGGTACCGGTTTGCATTACCATCCTCGAGCCAAGAGGTGAGGTTCTTACATTGGCTCACGTCGAAGGTTCGAAGCTGGTGGCAGCCCTCAGCGACAGCCTCAACGCCAACGCCGGTGACACGAACGCAGCCACGCACGGAGAGATATTCCAGAGACAGCAGATGGAGGCCAATACTTCGCAAAGAAGGGTCGGAGATCGCAGAGCCGCAAAATGACATGTTCAAATACTTCAGATTTGAACATTGAAGGGCGAGAACTTCAGTTGCCGTATCGGAAAGAGCACAACAAAAAGACTAAAGCGGATTATTAGCGTCATGTAGAATGATGTTGAAGATTATAGATGAGGTTCATACCAGGTCCAGCTCTTGCAACTGCTTGGCGGCGTTGGTCAGATGCACGATAGCGTTATCTGTCAAGTATGTGCAGTCTGCAAGGCAGAGTCTTCGCAAGCTGGTGAATCGGGCGTTGCCCCAATATTGGAACCCCTGGTCCGTGATCGTGGTACAACGAGTCAAGTCCATTTCCTCGATCCGTCCTGCGGCGTGCGACGCAATGTGGTGCATTGACCGATCCGTGACGTGTTTGCAATACGACAGCGTGAGCTTTTTCAACTGCGGGCAGCCATAAACTGTACACTCTGGTGTTTGAATAGTCGGCTTGATAGTGGCACTTTTGCCCTCAACATTTTGGTTGCCAGGGACGACCCATCCGATTATTCGGGCCATGAGTGTGTCGCCCACCTTCCGACAGTTGCTCAGATCTACCTCCTGCAGGCCAGTAGCTTTACTGGACATCTCAAGAATAGCGGAGGCTGTGACGTCCCAAACACTCTTCATCTTCCACGTGGTCGAGTTGGGTGCGCAAGTATTCGCCAAGGCATTGAAGCCCTCATCAGTGATATGGAAACAGTTGTTGATATTCACGAAGCGGGGCCGATTGCCAACAAAGGGACAGATAATTTTGACAAGGACGTCATCGGTGAGCTGGCGATTATATATGCTCAGATCCAAGTCGCGAGCCACGTCTGCCGATTGAGTCAGAATCTCCGACCAATGGCTTGATACGCCGCGGAGTCGAAGCAGATGGTGAAGTTCCAGATACCGGAAGACGTTCAAGAGCACGCTATCCGGGAATATTCCACGATGAGCATCACCGAAGGGGCGGGCAGTTTGGGGTTTAGAGAACCCCGGCTTCTCTGGAAGGGAGAAAGAGGAAGAATTAGCAGACCGTGATTTTTCACCCGAGACTTCTTCTGGTGCCAATGGTGCAACTGATCCACGTCGACTTCGAAGCCGAACCTTGTCTAGCCCCAGGCTGAGATAAGGATCGGGATCAGAAGGCTGTAAGACCGCTTGATCCTGGTCTTCCACTGGTGAGGATTGATGCGGGCCGTCCAACTCAGTTTCAGTCAAAGTCAACAAGGGCATTGAGCGTCTCCGAGAAGACCTTATTTTGACACGATCATCGATATTCAAATCACCCATCGGTGACTGCTCGTCAATTGCATCTGACATGACTACATCACCATCGGCAGCTGCCTGAAGCCTCTCTTGAGCGGTGCGTTCGACTTGCTCGCGGATCTGATGGGGACACATTTCCCAGAACTTGGATAGAACATCGCCACTGAGCATGAGACACTCGACTGCTGTGACAGAGCGAACGGTTGCTGTTCTTCGAGGTGCAAGTGATAGACTGACCACTTCTCCGAAGTATTGGCCTTGTACGAGTCGAGCTTTTATTTCGACCGAGTGGTGACGAGTTCCATTCGGCTGATGGCCTTTATGATTCGAGTCGTTTCTTTCGGTCACTACCTCGACTTCACCGCGAACGATAAAATATAGTTCACGACCGTGGGAGTCTTGCTGGATGATGTCGGTGAATGGGGGGAACGAAGCTGGCTGAGCTTCAAGACCTAGGAAGTGGAGGATATCGGCTGGCAGCCCAGAGAAGAGAGGCAGCTCCTTGAGTAGGAGGCGAACATTCACTACTCCATTTGCTAGAGCACTGGATGCATCTCGGCGGCCCGGGCTTGGTGACTTTCGCTTCTTATATACCGACTTGAGTGTCGATTCCTCTTCATCTTCAGTGACCATCAAGTCTTTGGAACTCTCTCTCAATCGTTTAGAACCTCGTCGCACCGGGCTGGGGCTTGGATCATTCCCCACTGGGGTAGACGTCTCTTGTTTTTTCTTCTCTAGGATCATCAGTCGTTCCTGTGCCTCGTCCATAATCGCCTGCTCCACCTCGGGGAAACGGGGCAAGATATTTCGGAAGTCCTCCTTGGAGAGCACGACCAGCATGCATCGGGTGCGAGCAACGATGGTCGCGGTGCGCGGCCGATCCATCAGCACGCCGATTTCTCCAAAAAAGGCACCAGGTTTCAACTCGGCATATATGCTCTCACCATCGCGGGACGTGACCGATACCGCTCCCCGCACCAGCCAGTATATTGCTTTTGCATCGTCGCCTTCAGTCAAGATGTAATCATTCGGAGCGTGGAGCTGCGGGCGCAAATGTTGCCCGACCTCAATCAAAAAAGACTCCGGAGTCGCCTGGAAGAGAGGAAATGAGCGAAGCCGGTCGACAAGTTCTAGCGGCAATGCTTTGATTTGGGAGGATGCTAAAGGTGAGGGCCGTGCAGGCCGGTTGGGGTTCATGACGGAATCGAAGGAATGGATGAGAGATACGGCATCGGACATGGGAACAGCCTTGGTCTGGACCCCGCCGGGCCTGCCATGGCGACGCATTATTGATGGTAGCTAGGGCAGGAATCAAATGGAAGCTCTAGTGGGCGACGAAGTAGGTAGGGGCACTTTGAGGGCGTCAATATAGCGATGACGTCGACGAAAGCAGCGCAGGTGTCAAGCTTGCCGTCGGCATTATTCCACACCCAATGGGTAAAAAAGTGGTGCTAGCAGGCCAGCCTCAGCAGGAGGGGGTTAGAAGGCGGAAGCTGAAGCTTTCGGAAGGAAGATCGAAAGCGAAGGGTGTCAGAGCTCACGGATGGAGTCAGGCAAAAAGGTGGGGGGGGGTTCCGACTCAGCGACGTCAAATGCGGTTGAGCTCCACTCATCATTTGAAATACTTCGGAAACTCTACTCTGAGCTCCACTTTGTTTGCAATAAGGTCTGCGGAATAGAGAGGATAGATAGGGCCATGGAGAAAAGTAATATAGTTCAGACCGATCAAGATAATTCTTTCAAACCTGGTGGGACACAAGGCGGTCAACTCTGTGCGGATCGCCGCATCCTTCGGTGCCTGCAGAGAGCCATACATACGACTTGTACTATCTGAATGCTTAATCCCTAAGCTTGAAATTGAGGATAAAGCTATATGATGATGTTCTTAGGAAAAAGACTCCCACTAGTCTTGCTAAAAGCAGCAGTCTAGATCGGGTGTCTTTCCGAAACCCCTCCAATGCATAACATTCCTAGTCTTCTAGCAGTCCCGTGATTTCAGCAGGAAATGTACCCAAGACAGTAAAACGGGTCTTTTACAGTAGTACTCCAGTAACATGTTCAGAGAAAAGTAGAGTATTTCAATAGATTGGTTGGGGTATCAGACGCTTTTATAGTACAAAGGACAAAGGGATGCACAACGGCAGAGTGCCGTGTCACCCAAACCACAAAAGTTGGCCCCTAGAATCCACAAGAACCCATGCCTGGTACAAGCAATACCAGCTTCGTATGGTTAGGCCTAACACATGACTGAGACGGTGCTAGCATGGGAGTGTGCTGGCTCTGACCACTCATACAACACGCATGGTGTCTGATTCGTGCTTTTAGCTTGCCTAACGGAAATGGAGCAAAAGTCAACAGCTTGAAGGAGCTTTGTGGGTTTCGACCGGCAATAATAGACTCGATCTATGCAAAAGGCTCGGGCGCAAAGCGATCCAAGGTATGGATGGGCCATGTCAAATCAGATGGATCATTCTCTGCTAGCCTTGGACCGACGGTTGCCCATGAGAAAGTCCACATATGCAGGTGGGTTCCCTTTCATTAACTCAAGAGCATCTTGACACAATCCATATGCAAGGCCAAACTTCAAACCAAGCTTCGCAGTGCGGGCGGCAGTGTAGACATCATGGCGAGCTAAAAGACAGGACAAATCAGTATCTTCTTTACTATTCAGGAATTCCCGAATTCCCTTACCCAGTAAACTGTATATCCCAGAGAATGACAGTCCCGCTGTTACCGTTGACAAAAAGTCCCTCTCATCATGCCGGGCATAATCCACCGTTTCCTCGAACAGACAGAACGCAAGCGCACCAGCACCTATCTTCGAGCCCATTTTCAAGGCATCCTTTATGCCGGCCACGACCGAGATGTAGTTCTTGCTCCTGTGGTACTGGAACCACCCGGCGGACGTCGTAGGAAATCGATGGGCATTTTCTGCACGGAACCGGAGACCGGCCTGCTTGCTACCATGGAAGTATCCGAGTATCGCGCCCGAAGAGAACGCGGACATGGTTGCATAGGGAATGCGCCTCTCGACGTCGATGCCTAACCGCGGAGGGCTGTCGGATTCGAAGAGCTTGTGCCAGTAGATGAGCTTAAGGAGAAACGAGTTCTCCTGTGAGGAGTCGGACGGTTGTTGTTGGGACCCCATGCTGGAGCTTGTGGAAGCAGATGAGGAGTGTACGAGGTGAGTGCTAGAAATTTGGAGGTGGCAGTTGGAGACCCGCCTTTCTTCTCCGCCTCCGTCACTCAAACTGACCTCACTCAAGAACTCCTACATCATTTTATCAAATTTACACAATGGTACGTACGGAGCTGCTCTGGATGCATTATTTCTACATTTAGGATCTCAGTTTTACTAATTCTTGACGGAGTAGCCGCCAAAGCAGGCAAAGCCAGACCCGCGCTCGTGCACCATCCTCTTTAAGAAGCACAAAACCACCGTCCTCCTCTTGCTTCAGTCCCATGAATCTATTACCTCGGCCAAGGAGAAGCTTCTGCAAGCTCTGAAGTCACGGCAAATCCGCGACATCAATGGCGACGCAATCCCCGACGACCCTGCGGAGATAGAGCTTGGCGTGCCAGTGGACCGAAGCGATCTAGAGAAAGGATGGATAGGTTTAACGATGGATGTCCCAGGTGAAGAAGACGGTGCGAAGAAGAACGGAGGAAGGAAAAATGCCTCAGATACTCTGCAAGCTGCAGGAATCCAAGATGGACACTCGGTCGCATTCCGCTTCCGCAAAATAAGCGCAGCAGATGATGAGCTCGACACAGACATGGATCTCAACGATTCTGGCTGGGACGTGGTCATCCCGAGCTTTGATGATGAGGAAGAGGCATAGGGACTACGCATTACGATTCATAGACAGAACAACGTTCGGGTTTTCGTGGCTCTCGGTGGCTCAAGGCGCTGGCGGACAGGAGGATTACTTACTTTATCTACCTCCATATGGTGTTCAGATAGGCTTTAGTGTGACAATCGTGGATGGATACGAGATTTGGCTTGATCATAAGACCTTGTACTATCTAAGAGTGTCTACAAGGCATTCGCAAGTGCCGATTCCCGTGTATGTCGATCATGGATTTTGAATGCTTCATACAGTAAGGGGGTATAACTAATTATATTTAAGCTTTCTTAGCAGACGCAATGTACATACATAGCGCTCTGCTGTCATTGCAGTTGATCCCCGCAGCCAGCGACAGCTGAGACAGCTGAGCGCGTTGAATTATAAGGGTAAGTGCGTGACCATTACCTCAGACATACCCTTGATACCTACTCTATAACAGGCACAATGTATTTGCCACGCACTGGTTATATCTTATCACCACTATCAAACGGTTGCTAGGAGCAACCAGACGGACACCGCGAACTCGCAATCAACAAATGAAATCGCGGGAGCCTTTTGAGCCTTTTCGGAGAATACTGCATCCCATACTCTGTACCCCATACGCCATTAGATCCACACATTCTTCATCTTCCCATCGTTACCTTCGACACCACAACCCCCTGGCCCTGCCGACCCCAGGGTCTGCTACGACACACCGGCCCCGCAACACCGCGACGTAGGGGGGAAACGACACTAATCCGATACGACACCATGGCCGCTTCCGACGGTGCTTCTTCGATCACCGTCGCGGTTCGAGTTCGACCTTTCACCATCCGAGAGGCTGCTCAGATCTCCAAGTGCGACGATGGCCCGCTATTCCTGGGTGATGGATCGCTGGCCGGCAGACCAACTCCGAAGCTTAACCAGAAGGGGATTCGATCCATTGTCAAGGTCATTGACGATCGTTGCTTGTGAGTCTGCTTGCACGACCTGTAATGGGACAACATGCTGACTCACCTACCAGAGTATTCGACCCTCCCGAGGACAACCCGGTCCAGAAGTTCTCGAAGAGCGTGGTTCCAAACGGAAAACGCGTCAAGGACCAAACATTTGCCTTCGACCGGATCTTCGACCAAAATGCCTCCCAAGGTGAGGTGTACGAGTCGACTACCCGCAGCCTCCTCGACAATGTCCTCGACGGTTACAATGCGACGGTATTTGCGTATGGTGCAACGGGGTGTGGAAAGACGCATACCATCACCGGTACAGCCCAAGAACCGGGTATCATCTTCCTGACAATGCAGGAGCTGTTTGAACGGATCGACGAGAGATCGAGTGAAAAGTCTACCGAAGTTTCGCTTTCATATCTGGAAATCTACAACGAGACTATTCGCGACTTGCTCGTGCCCAGTGGCACTGGCGCGAAGGGCGGTCTCATGCTGCGAGAAGACACCAATCAGTCTGTCTCGGTGGCTGGACTGTCAAGTCACCACCCGCACAATGTTGAGCAGGTCATGGATATGATCATGCGGGGCAACGAGTGCCGGACCATGTCCCCAACCGAAGCAAACGCCACCTCTTCTCGATCCCATGCCGTCCTCCAGATCAATATTGCCCAGAAAGACCGAAATGCCGACGTCAATGAACCTCACACAATGGCTACCTTGAGCATTATCGATCTTGCCGGTAGTGAGCGAGCCAGCGCGACAAAGAACAGAGGCGAGCGGCTGTTTGAGGGTGCCAACATTAATAAGTCTCTGTTGGCATTGGGAAGCTGCATCAACGCCCTATGCGACCCTCGAAAGCGCAATCATATTCCCTACCGTAACTCCAAACTCACCCGGCTGCTGAAGTTTGCCCTTGGCGGAAACTGCAAGACCGTCATGATTGTCTGTGTCAGCCCATCCAGTCAACACTTCGACGAGACCCAGAACACTCTCCGATATGCGAACCGAGCAAAGAATATCCAGACCAAAGTTACTCGCAATGTCTTCAATGTTAATCGACACGTCAAGGACTTCCTGGTCAAGATTGACGAGCAAATTAATCTGATCAACGAACTCAAGGCACAGCAGAAAGATTCTGAGAACCTGGCTTTTGCCAAGTTCAAGAAACAGAGCGAGAAGAAGGATGCCGTCGTACGAGAAGGTGTCGCTCGCATTCGCAACGCCTACGAGCATACACTACCGGAAAGACAGGAGAAGACCAACAACATGCTTAAATTGAGACAAATCAGCCGTCGAATTGGCATTTTGTCCTCCTGGATCGCCGCTTTCGACAGCGTATTGGCCTCTCGTGAGGACAAGGAGGGTTTGGCGAGTCTGTGGGCGATTCGCAAGACGGCCCAGGGCATTCTTCTCGAACTCGAAGGCAGCAGACACCATTATAACCAACGATTGTCGAAGAGTACCTGGGATCGAGCGGTGAATTCGGCGGTCGAGAATGCAGTCAAGCAACTCCAGGAATTCGACATCAGCGACAACAGCGACTACGCCAACTTGGACAGGGAGGCTGAACTTCTTCGATCGAATGCGGAGCGTGAGGCCCTGGCTGCAGTGGTGGATCAGGATAAGGCTGGGGAAGCCGCAGCCGTTCAATCGTTATTGCAAGCTCAGTTTGAGATGATGGCCTCAATGGAGGATATTATGCAACTCAGCGCCTCTGAGGCGATTCAAAAGGGACGTGCAATGATTACAAAGATGCTGGACAGCTGCTCAGACACGGCATCCAATCTCGTCAAGCCCGACGGCAGTTTGCCTGCACTTCCCACTCTGCGGAGCCCCGTCAAGGCTGCCAGCCCCCCAAAGCCAAAGAAGCGATTCAGCATGGTCAGCATGCCACCGCCGCGGATGAGCCTTAATTCTACCATTCAATTCGCCCCAGTGGCTCCTACATCTCCCACGAAAGCGTCGCCTCGCCGTCGCAAGGTTGCTACTGGCCGGAAGAGCGTGAGCTTTACGCCTAAGAAGAACCAGGCTAAAGCCGCGAAGAGATCCGTCCGCTGGAAGGACGACGAGGACGACGGTCCCCTCACCGAATTCCAGAAGACACCTCAGAAGGCCGCTGAGTCTGTTAATTCTACTGACGAGGCCAGCTCAGAAGAGCCTTCACTGCCTCGGTCATCTCCTATTGCTCGAAACATCCCAAGGGTTGTTAGTCCATCCGTTGCTATTTCTCCGGCTCCACCCCCAGCTGAGCCGACTCTGAATGTCCAGAAGAACAACAGCCGGTTCAAGACCGGCTTCCTATCCAAGAGAGTTGGAAGTGGAAGCTCTCCCCTGGCACCGCCACCTACCACTAGCCTCCCGCTCTCTGATAGCGAAAATTCTCCACTTCGGGACATTGAGGGCAGCAGCTTCTTGAACCGTCCTTTGACAGAGAGGCCGTCCCGAATTGCAGTGCGCAGCCCGAGCGGAAACTTTTCCAGTAGCCCGGTGTCCAATAGCATGTCCGAGAACAAGGACAACTGGAAGAACGACAGAGATGAGGCGATCAAAATCAATTCCGCCATGCGCCGCATCTCTAGTAGCCAATTTGGCCCTGCCTCCGGTGGCTCCCTCCGTGTCCACCGGCGCCGCAGCCCCAGCTCCAACACCTACGGCAGTTCCCCCAGCGATGGCAATATGTTCACTGCATCTCAAGCCCGTCGTATGGTCAAGAGTGAGAAGGAGCTCGATGCTAAGCCTCGTGTGCTGAGCCCTCATGCTCTGCCTGTGATGAAGAACACTAGCCGGCGGACCACCCTTGGCGGTGACATCCGGCCTCGACATGCCAGTCTTTCCGCTCGGGATGCCATGCGCCTCAGCGTGATGGCCACACCCACTGTCGACCGCGACCTGCGGTAGATGTTTTGATTTGATAGCTCTTTCTTCCACGGTTTCTGGGAGCGATGTACTGGTACAGGGCATATGGCGTTGGCGCATGGGATACCAATTTCTTTTTTCACCCTCTGCTCGACACTCACTGACGGATTTATGGCTACTCTTGTCTTTTCCTAGTTATTCCTCTCGCGTCGTGACTATGTTCGACTGCACTTTTTCTCTTTCCCTTGACATAGTCTTCTCATGTGTACATTAACGACATTGCTCTGTCTATTACAAACCAAGCTTTTGCCACAATGGCTTGCACACTTGCAGATATATTCTAGATCTATAGGGTAAGTGTAGTATAGGGCTAGAACGGACTGCGGGGAACTATAACCTTGAAGGCAAAAGGTACGAAGATCCCGAGCCATTTCCGTGCTGCTTTGTCAGAATGAATGACGCCACTGGCTTAAGCTCTAACTAGAACATTTCCTTGCAGCTGTTGATACTCCTTTCTATGTCAAATCGCTACATTTTTCCACTTTCTAACCGAACCGTGTCGAGTCAGCTTTTCCTTCCCCACTTCCCTCGTACGGTCCCCACCAGAACTTCCTCAGATGTCTTTCGCCGCACCGGCCTCAACTTTGTTTTCACGACTTCTGCGCCCCTTCTCCACCAGCTCGCCAATCCTCTCCCTAAACCCAGAATCGCAAGCGCGCAACATGTCCAACACCGAGAAAGCTACCGTCGCCGCCGGCTGCTTCTGGGGCGTCGAGCACCTATTCCGCAAGACCTTCGGTAACGGCAAGGGTCTACTCGATGCGAAGGTCGGCTACAGCGGTGGCGACACTTCATCGCCCACCTACCGTGCCGTGTGCGGCGGCGACACTGGTCGTAAGTGCTCTGTACAACCTTTAACCAGAAATCCCGGTCTTGCGCTCGTTCCGAGCTAACCGCTTCTTTTTTCCCATAAACGCAGACGCCGAGTCTCTTCAGATGACCTTTGACCCTTCTATCGTGACTTACCGCCAGCTCCTTGAATTCTTCTACCGAATGCACGATGCTACTACGTTGAACCGCCAGGGTCCGGATGTCGGCACCCAGTATCGCAGTGTGATCTTCACACACGGCGACGAGCAGCAGAAGATTGCAGAGGATGTGACGGATAAGGTTAGCAAGCAGTGGTTTAAGAAGCCTGTCTCTACTCAGGTCGTGCCTGCGGGTCAGTGGTGGAATGCCGAGGATTACCATCAGCTGTATCTGGACAAGAACCCGTCGGGTTATGAGTGCCCTGCTCAGTATGTGGATGCCCCGTTAAGTGTGGTTTTCGACTAGAGTACTAATTCGAGTTTAACAGCTTTGTGCGCGACTTCCCTCCTCTTTCAGATTGACTCCGGTCTAGACTTTGATGGTTGGGTTTTGCCTTTATGAGATATTGAAATATGGAAATACCATGACAAAAGCTGAAAATGTCATGGCATGTGAAACGAGACTTGAATGCCCTCTGCAATAGGGCGAACGTTCATTGACGTATAGTTTTTTTTTTTTTTTTTTTTCAATTGCGAATTGAACATTGTGTTGAAGTTAATGGAGGCATCTTTCATATTTAGGCGTCTATATTTGCGCGGACTAGTTTTCCTTCATTTGACAGTGAATGTAAACTCATCCACGAATCACCAAGCCATAGAATGACACTGCCGAGGGAACGACAATCCCCCAAGCTATAGCCTGGTAAATACTCCAATCATCCCATCCAGCCATATGCGCCGCCATTCTGGCCGCAGTGCCACCAACAATACCCATCCACACGACAAAGAAGCCCAGATCATTCCAGCGCTTCCAAGCCTGTCCACGCTTAGACAACTCGGAGCTCGAGCGCATGGAGGTTCCCCATCCATCTTGGAACACAGTAATCAGACTCCAGAGATGAATCATCGGCAAAGGGATATTATAGAACAGGAGGCCCGGTACAATCCAGAACCAGGAATTGCTCGGTCCTCTATCTGGGTTGCGGGTGTAGTTGTACATGAGCGTGTAAGCGATGCGGATTCCCACGTCATACCAGTTGAAATAGGCGAAGCAGTGGCCAGTGACGAGATAATAGAGAATATATAGGAAGCCCAGGAGAGGACCAGCCTCTCGCTTGATGGCGGCCCAGAAGAAGAGCGGGTTGGTGAGGAGGTAGAGTTTGGGTTGTTGAAAGGATTCGATGTGGCCTGCTCGACTCCAGCGGACCTGAATATATTAGTATGTCGATTTCAAGTGGGAGAGAGGGACTCACCTGTTGCATGATCCATCGGCTCAGTGTTGTCGGGGTATCGGTTGCAGTCAGTGTGTCGGATACATAAGTGACAGTCCAGCCGCGCATGAGCAGATTCGTGGTGAGATGACGGTCCTCGTTAACCACCTGTGCACATTAGTACTCTGTGTAGAGATTTGTTTGATTTCTCTTGGTGCAAATCTTACCATTCGATGACCCATCACGGTCTGAGTATACCAGGGATACAACACAGCGGGGAGAGCGCACACTCGAAAGGCTGAACTGGGACCACTTTGGCAGTCGCTGGTGCCAGAAGATGTCGAGGTCGAGCGTGTTAGATACAACTCTGACCAGTAGACCACACTGCCGAGCTTAGTAGTCACGGTATCATTCTCGTTGTGTACGATTAATCCGCAACTGGCTCCTCCGACGTGCGCATCTCCCGCAATGGTCTCAATGGTACTGCGAAGAGAGTCACGCATGACAATGGTGTCAGAGTCGGACGACCAGAGATACTCGATACCGAGCATCTCGGAGATAACGATTGAAAAGATGAAAGAGGTAAACATGATACCCTTCTTGTGAAGATGAGGCTGGAACAAGCATAGCTTTGTGATGCCGTCGGCCTGGCCGAGTTTCAGATCGTGCTCGCTCAGGATCTCGCGAGCCAACTGGCAGCAGTGGGCAATTGTTGTCTCTATATAAGTCTCTGGAGCTTGCACGTTCCCATCAATAGTCGACGTTTTCTCGAATGTCCGCATGGCGACTTCGCCAAGAGGCTCATCGATTTGAATGACGGCTGAGTTGTCGGGGAAGACCTGTTCTTGATGATTAGTTCAATATGTACAGATATTCTGTTGCAAGTTCGTACATGTTGAAAAACCCGAACCATCTCCATGTCAGGCACTTCGTCACCATCCACGCCCACAAGGACGAAGCGACACCCCGCTGCAAGCTTGTAGCTATCCAAAGCACGGGCAAACAGCTCGGGATCCTCGCGGTATCCCACTATCGCGGCCATGCATTCAGTAGCTCGATCGATATCCGCAGATAAAGAGCTCGCTTTCTCGGGATCTTGAACCGTCCGCAAAGGACCCTGTAATTGTCGGCGGCGGTTCTCATTGGTGAAACGATTGTATTCGGCGGCGAAGATAGTCAAAAGAACGTCTAGTGTCAAAGGGTGACGAGTATAGGCGGTGATGATGGAATAAATAGGGAGTACAATAATACATCCCACAAGATTAAGGATCTGGCGAAAACGAGAGACGTCCGGGCCCCGTTGCTGGAACATGGAGAATCGGCTGTACACCTTCTCACTGTATGATTCCATGGCGACCCTCGGAAATTAAACAATAGAATAATATAATCAACAAAAGGACAATAGTTAACGAGAGTAGTAGTAGAGAAACGACTGTTGATTGAATTGAAGAAATAGCCCTGGAGACTGGGTTTTTTTCTTTCCAAGACGCCTATGTACTCCAAGCCCCATCACCGACCATAATCTAGGCTAGACCGGGTCAACTACGAAGTACGGATTACTCCAAACTCCGTAGTTCGTGCTAGTTAACGGCCTCCATGGTACGTTTAGGGGGGTCATTTCCGGACGGTGCCGACAGATGAGACTTTTTCTCGTATTGTTCTGTAGTATAGCCAATAGAGGAGCCGCAATGGTCACGGCTAGCGCACATGGAGATTTAGGGCTTGAACTAACTCGACCGAACTCGATCTAATTATGGATCAGGTGAGAAAACCTTGCAAACCTTGTGAGACAGTGGTATAGACAGTGGGGTGTTAGTGGAGTCTCATCGCATACAGTCTCTTGGCTTCCCTTGGCACTTTTGCACGAAGATGTTAAGAAAAGGAGGCAAAGTCATAATGGCTTTTTGCCGTCTTCAAGTATGCAGCGCGCATTCTACAAGGACAATCGCATAGTCCCCTTGGGGATTATGCTGTTGACCTTCTTCGTCTTCGTTTATCATTTCGAACTCGATCGTGAGGGTCCACTAGGCGAGATCCCCGCCGCGGTTGTGCCCGCTACGTTCGTGGTCAAGTCTTCGCAACAAGATCCTGCGCCATATGTGGAATACCTAGAATCTGAGAACAAGCCCATTTACCATGCCGCTCCTTCGGCAGTCCCTTCGGCGGTCCCGTCGGGTAAACCGAAGGTCTCGTCCAGCAGTTCTAGTTCTCTCCACCAGCAAAATGGCTTGACTGCGGATGATGTCGTCCTCATGTTCAAGACCGGTGCCACCGTCTTATGGAAGCGGGTGCCCATTCATCTCACGACTTCTCTCTCGCCAAATCGCATTAGACCCGACAACGTCCTTCTCTACTCCGATTACCCCGAGACCATTGGCTCGTGGGAAATCATCGACATTTTGGAGAACACCACCGATAAGGTGCGCAACTCTGAAACATTCCAACCGTACCTTCAACAAGAAGACTACGAGTCGCGCCAAAACTATGCCGAGATGTCCAACGTGCCTGGCGACGCTGCTGGTCCCCCGGGCGGCTGGAAGCTTGACAAGTACAAGTTCCTGCCAATCATCCAGCACGCAGGGCGCAACAGGCCCGATGCCAAATGGTACATCTTTATGGAAGACGACTCCTACATCTTCCTCTCCAATCTTCTGTCTCATCTGGAGAAGTTCGACTACCGCGAGCCGTGGTACCTGGGCAGCCTGGCCTGGATCCATGGTGACTATTTCGCCCACGGCGGCTCCGGATTTGCACTCTCTCGAGGTGCATGGGAGAAGAGTTTCGGCAGAGACCCGCGTATCGAAGAGCGGTTTGAAGAATTCACAGAAGCCCACGGTTGTGGAGATCACATCCTGGGCCACGTGCTGAAAGAGTATGGAGTACAGTTTGGCGAGACCACAGATGACAGTCGTTACCGCTACGGGTTTAACCCCGAGTCACACTGGTCGACGTGGTATGAACCAGCCAATTGGTGCAAGCCGGTGTATAGCTGGCATCACACTCACAGCAGGGATGTGGCACGATTTTACAATCTAGAGCAGGAGTGGGACTTTGAGAAAGTTTGTCATGCTGGATCAACTTAAACTACCAGAACGCTAATACTCAATAGGGTCCTTTGAGATACCGCGACATTTTCAAGGCGCTGGTCGCCCCCTACCTGCGCTCCCGGGTGGAGTGGTGGGATAATTGGTCATCCAAGTATGAAATCAAGTCCAGCGTCGCAAAGGACGCCCAACCACCCAGCTCGGTCAAGTCCATCGAAGTCTGGCGCAGTGCCTGGGAATCTGTTGATGCCTGCGAAGCTGCCTGCACATCCTGGGCCGAGTGTGTCCAATGGTCCTTTTATGAAGATCGGTGCAAGATGGACAGTATGGTGCTACTGGGTAACGGAATTCCCGAAGGTGACTCACGACGCCAAACGAGTCTGCCCTGGGTCAGTGGCTGGCTACCTCGACGAGTCGAGAATTGGAATTGCCAAGCATAGATTGATGTATAAAGTAAAAAGATCATGAAATGCTTAATAGCGGCCCCGTTTTGAAATAACGGGGTGTGGCAAGCCTCCATCGCTTTAAATTGTGAAAAATCACCAGTAGAAGAAACGTATCCATACATTTTTCTCGGCTTCATCCACCCAATGCAGCAGGGATTGACCCTGTGGGTCACACTCGTGGGATGCGCAGGCCCACGCATGATCGAGATTCGGGGCGGTTCCACTGAGACTGAGACACTAATCGATTTATGTCCAGACCTTTAGCTTACTTCTACCCTTTTTTTTCTTCCTTTAACCTCACCACGAGCCATGGACCGTACTTCCTGGCTCGATGGCCTCCGCGGTATCGCAGCGGCCATCGTCGCGACAGATCACTACTTCATGGGCGGCGTCCTCGACTACGCTTTCAATTCCTTCTGGGCCGACCCACCAGAAAATAACAGGCGACTGATCCAGTTGGCCCCTGTCCGCCTCCTTTTCGCAGCTCATGCCATGGTGCCAATGTTCCTGGTGATCTCAGGCTATGCGATCTCGATCAACCTTCTTCGACTACGAAACAACAACAGCGCCGAGTTTGTGCGCCGGCTCTCTTCTGCCGTGACCCGCCGTGTCTTCCGCATTTACTTGCCTGTTTTTGTTATCGCGGCTATCTCGCAGTTCCTCTACTTCTGTAATGCTTACCAATGGAACTTTGGCGATGAGGTCGTCTGGGGTCGGAAGCCCTGGACTGCGCCGTGGCTGCATGTCACTTTTGTCTTTCGCTATATGCTGGACATTATGAACATCATTACGTTTCAGGGAAATCCCGGACTCAATGGCCAACTCTGGACCATGCCAATTGAATTCCGGGGGTCATGCATTGTCTACCTTGTCATCTTGGGCCTGGCATTTTGGAGACCGCAGCTCCGACGGTTGGCATTAGTGGCACTGATGGCATATTGGTTCTACTTTGGACTGTGGGACATCTTCGCCTTTTTAACCGGTCTCTACCTTGCTGAAATGCGCCTATTGTCTGGCGCGAACGCGGAAGACAGTGAGCCGAAATTACCATTTACTTCGTGGAAACCAAGCATCAGGTCCATCGAGATTTCCACAATTCGCACGGCTTCGTGCTTCGTCTTTGGAGTTTACATGGTCTGTCTTAGTGACGACGGGCAGCTTCCACCTGGGTATCAGTTCCTAAAATCTGTTGAATCATCCCGCTGGGAGAATGACTGGGCGGTTCTGAGCAAGTGTTGGAAAACAGTAGGCTCAGTGCTCGTCGTTTATGCGATCGGCCAATCGCCCCGTCTTCAGCGTCCATTAAATTCTGCTCCCATGCAGTATCTAGGCAGGATTTCATTTTCACTGTACTTGGTACATCAGTCCATCTACCATCTTGTGAGAGATCCAGTAAGGAATTTCCTGTGGTATATTGCTACCAGAGAGGCATATCCTGGGACAGAGGAAGCGAGCAAGTTTACGGTTCCGTTTGCGTTTGCATGGCTTGTGGGGTATGTGATTATGTCTGTGATTAACCTCTATGTTGCAGGTCTGTATACACGGTTTGTCGACGAGCGATGTGTACAAATTGCGAAGAAGATTGATAGATGGTTTACTCGATAGTACTTGTGGTGTACAATTCATGACACTTTTCTGTCAAGGCTACGTTGGTGAACTTGCCTATCAATGTCGACCTTTCAACTACATCAGATGCCAGTATGAGATCGACCATTCTCTTGGGCTAAAATTTCCGGGTACCATAAACAAGGGGTTCGAGTTCTTCATATTATGTTGGGAAATGTGACATCACTCTGCACTTACTCTTCGAGTTCGAAAGCTTGAAAAATATCAAAAGCTTTAATCATTTCAAACAAAATCCCATGTTATAAACTCACCGAGTAACACACCGGTGAAGTATGTATTTCAACGTTTCTAGATCTTTTGTTCCAGTCCTCAAAATTGTCGATCGCATGGCTAACCCGAAGAGGAAACCTTGATAGGGCACAAGGTCGCATTAGAGGCATGTTGTACACTCAGTACCTGCGTCACCAAGCATTGAACAAAGCAATCATGCATAAATTACGCATACGGAGGTCGCGGTCGCAAGTCAGCTATCGAGCACATCCTCCCCTTGCCTAATAGGGGTGACACATTCCTGGGCTGATAAATGCCCTAATAAACAATAGGTAAACAGTGAACTCTCAACACCTGCATAACATATTCCTTCGACTCCATACGGAGTAGAAAAATAAGTCAGCTGTTGTTGCTTAGACAAAGATCCCTTGGCAGCCCCTGACTGCTCCCCCGTGATCAGCACGGCTCCTCTATAGCTCCAGGGTGGATGCCCATTGACGCGCCCGGAGTGGTCAGCGCGGCCTGAACAAGGTTCTGTTGCACTGGATCAACAGCTGCTCGTTCCAGTCAAGTTGTTGCTTCCCGTGTATAGGTATTATGATTCAGGTGTATTTTATTTCCAAGGCTTGGGGCGTTCTTGGTATCTTTGTTGTGCTTGGTACCGAGTTCAAGTGGCACTTTTAGCAGTTCTGGTTGGTGCCTAGCCTCGCGAGTGCTTGTAAATTATGATACTGTAGCCTGATCGGCTGCTGCCGATTCCCCTTATTTAGACGGAGCTATCCGTAGCTGTGGCAAATTCGGTTATTCCACATAGCCATAGTTCCTACGTGGGGCATAAGTAACGACGTTATGAATTGCACTGCATTTCCCCTTATCTGTGCAAACGCCTGGGGCAAATGTCTCACATTCAACTGTCATGCGCCAAGTCCGGATTAGATACAGCCTAAACTACTTATCAAACTCTGAAAATCGGTATTATGTAACAGTGGAAATGAGACTTGTTCATCTTGAGTGTTCACAACTGCCAAGTTAACCCAAGTTAGTGACCTAAAAATGAGAAAGTATATGTAAAATACAGGTAAAATGGAAAATACCATAGGGCACAGACAGCGAGTTGTACCCACTCAAACTCCACGATAAGAACAGGAATCAGAGACTTGAAGGGGAAAAACACTGGGTCACTGTGCCCCAAACCAGTTAGCACCACCGCTCAGTTCCCTGGCTGATTTACGCTGCCTTACCCTGCTTTACACTGATCGTAATCGCATTACCTTCTTTAATCCCTAATTCCCTCCCCCTTCTTCACTTTTCATCCATAGCAGTGACTTTTCAGCACTTGCTGCCCTTCGTTGATTCATATCACTTCTTAATTCATTACCACAGTTCACTCTTTTTGTGGTTCCTTTTTATCAATCGCCTTCGTTGTACATTTGGTTTGATTCTCGCACATACCCCCCCCCCCTGGGTACATAATCTCCACGATGGTCCGATTCGTGACTTCTCTCCTGGCCCTGTCGGCCACCGCTCTCGCGGCTCAGACCTGCAGTTCCAGCAGCCAGTGCCCTGAGGATAAGCCCTGCTGCTCCCGTGAGTGACTTTTGAGACATGCGACGCGACAATGGCATTGCTAACCTGATCAAGAGTATGGCGAGTGCGGTACTGGCGCATACTGCCTTGGCGGTTGCGACCCACAATCCTCCTTCTCCGTCGAGTCGTGCGCTCCCATGCCCGCCTGTGAGAATAAGTCCTACACCTGGGACAACCTGGATAACTCCGCCCTGAACACCAAATACCTCGGCGATGCCAGCAAGGCCGACTGGACCTACTCCGGTTTCCCCAAGACCAAGGATGGCAATCTGCTCATGACCATGCCCAAGAACTCGGTCGGTACTCTGTTCGCCAACAACCACTACATCTGGTACGGCAAGGTTTCCGGCAAGATCAAGTCTAGCCGTGGTCAGGGTGTTGTCACTGCTTTCATTCTGCTGTCTGACGTCAAGGACGAGATCGACTACGAGTTTGTCGGTTCTGATCTGAATACCGTCCAGACCAACTATTACTGGCAGGGTGTTCTTGATTGTGAGTTGACTTCCTGATCAGACCGGCAGATCGCAAATACTGACTGGATTCAATAGGGCACAACAGCGCCAACGCTTCCGTGGAGGGTACCGACACCTTTGACGGCTGGCACACCTATGAGATTGACTGGACCCCCGACCAGGTGCAGTGGATCGTCGACGGTGATGTCAAGCGCACTCTGAAGAAGTCCGACACCTTCAACGAGACTGCCAACCGCTACCAGTTCCCCCAGACCCCCGCCCGCCTGCAGATGTCTCTCTGGCCTGCCGGCCAAGCCAGCAACGCCCCGGGTACTATCGCCTGGGCCGGTGGTGAGATTGACTGGGACAGCGAGGATATCCAGAAGGAGGGCTACTACTATGCCACTATCGGTCAGGTCGATGTCCAGTGCTACACTGCTCCTGCGGGCACCACTGTGACCGGCAACAGCTCCTACCTCTACACCGATGAGGCCTGTCTGGAGGCCAATGTTGAGGTCAGCAGTAACTCTACCGTCCTGGGCTCCATGGGTGCCACGGGTCTGGACATGACCCTCGGTGCCGACAGCAGCAGCAGTGCCACCTCCACCGGCTCTGACAGCGTTCCCACCAACAACAGCGGCTCCGTCGGCGGCAGTGACCAAGGCTCCTCCTCTTCTTCGGGCGGTAGCTCGACTGAAGGTGCCTCCCCTAGCACCACCTCCGCCGGCTTCAGCCAGGGCAACAGTGCCCCCAACCAGAATGAGCGTGTTCTGCGGGGCTCGCTCTTTGCCGTCCTGGTGGCCGTTGTTGTGTTGGTGACATTGTAAATGTATTGAATGGATATACTGTTTTCTGATCTGAAGACATTATTTCTTGGTGTTACTCGTTTGCGAGTACATTTTCTACCTGTTGCGTTTTCACTTCTTCACTGTCTCTGATTGAACTTCTTTGAACAAACCTAATGAACACCGTCTTTGGCATTTGTACCTTTTGCGACTTTGCACACCCTGTTTGAATACCTTGTGTTTCCCCTTTGAGCGATTTCATCAACGCTCGTGCCCTAAGATTACTCGGTCCCGCTTCTGCTTGTACCTATACTCTATCACCGATAGGGATTTCCTACACATGTTCAGAAAATACGCACTCATGGACAGACATGTGTCTGGTCCAATTATATAATAAGGGTCTTTCTCATATTTCACTTTCATCTGGATCCGCAATATACTTTATACTTTTTGTAGATCGTTATATGGTTGAAACAGCGGTAAACATGTGCAACCAAGATCTACCGTCATAATGCAGGGGTTTCAAGTCTTTGTCCCTTGTGGGTTTCTCTATTTCACGGGATGTCTGATTGGATATTCAATTGTGGCTCTCTGGGTCCTGCAGGAACCCTGGCTCCACTGTTTCACCTTTCATTTTTTCACGTGGAGACATGGGACATGGGGTTGGAATGTACGCAGTACTTTTGTACTTTGTACTTCCCTTAATGCACAATTCCACACTGAATGAACATAGCACATCAAAGGATTTATATGGATCATGAGCGTAGCGTTTTGCCAGCTGATTACTACCTACGTACACCTATGAGCCAGATTCTCTATAAAAGCAGCCACTACTCTAAAAATTCTACAACCTTTTATAATCATCAATTAATTAATCTCTAGCAAGTTATCCATTTTCTCTTAATATACCGTTTTTAAATCCGCTATTTTTGATGACCCATGAGCTTAACTTTCTTTGACAATTCTCAGTCTGTTGGTCTTCTGACCTACCAACCAGATATTCAATAGTTAGCCATGAATGCATGTCTCACTTAATCATTACTTAGCTCCTACCGTACTTGTAAAGTAAAGATCTAGTAGACTGACCACCCACTCGCATGAACAGGCTCGGCAAGGCGCGTTTGTTCACAGGCTTTCAAAAATATCTTTCAACATGTAGAGTAACGTAATTGCTATGCCTCATTCTCATCAAGAAACTCATTGTATACCCAACTATTTTCTCCCCGATATCACCGTCTGCAATTGAACCAAGTGCCTAGCTCATCCATCACCAAGACAGGCTGAGGATACTATCATAACCTCCTACTCTACCTATCCCTTCTTCATCTCCCTCCTCTCTCTCGGTGTGTGTTTGTCAATTAAACATGTGTCTCTACAGAGGCATCTACTACCACGATTGCGGCCATAGCCGTTTCCTCCTCTATAACCTCTGCGACCACTTCCTCAACCAACTCCAGCGCATCAATAACCCAGAGGAACGCGAGAGATACGCTATCCCATTCGACGGAGCGGGCTGTGAGCCCCGCGTGCGACTAAAGGCAGACGGCTCTGTGGATACCTTGGCCTATGATCCGGTCAAGGGATGGTCGAATGTCGTGCAGTGGGAACATAACATGGTGGAGGTCTGCTATAAATGCCAGACCAGGGGTTTTGGTGGCTCCGAGACTGTGTAATTGATGCAGTTCATTTGGTGGCTTGTCTTAGAATGTAATGCCCTAGGGTAGGGTTCTAGGATTGAGTTGAAGCTACAATGTGAATGTGTCGGCTTGAAGTAGGAGAACAGTAGATTGTATATCAAGATTCAAAAGCATAATGTCCAGACGCCAGATTTCCAGAGTCAAACGAGATAGAGGAATATATGTTAAACCAAGTAAGATAAATGTTCTACTCAGTGAAGCCCGCCACATCCACATTCGGCAATGGATCGCTTTCTGAAGTCGCCGTGGTAGGTATCCAGGTCCTCGGTTCGGATGTTCGAGCCTAGCGGATCACCAAGCCAGCTGTACTCCTTGTGGTCGAGCTCTTCCTCGCCAGAGGCTGTCCAGTAGGATGAGGATTGGAGGCGCTTGGTCACTGCACCGACATCGAGATCTAGGTAGTCGGCGAGGAAATGACCTATTTCAATGTTCTCGTGGTTACCCATCAATGGCCAGGCATCTTGGGATGATGAGGCGTAGATGTTGACATCGACGGCTGGAGTTTCAATATTAGCTTGTGTACAGAGAGTAGTTCATGTTTCAGGTTCCTTACCAGAGTGGCCGTGAGTGGACCAGCCGATCTGTGCTCGGCGGCTAAGCATATCGGCAAAGATATAGGCGGAGGATATTTGAAGGTCGGGGTGGAGAAGGCTTTCCACCTCGTCATCCGTGGCATCTGTGATCCCCAGATCCTCTTCCAGCAAGGTCTTACGGATGTAGGCACGCTGCTTCGACTCGTGGTCATCCTTGCCAGGTCCAGAGATGTATTGCTGCAACTTGGCAGCGGCATATTCGCTGGAGTGTTTGGACTTGGCCAATTCACTGGGCAGCCAGAGATAATCCGGGTAACTCTGGTGCAGCTGCCTCGCAGCAGAAAGTCCACCGGTCTCGTGATCAGAAGTACTCACAAGCACGCCGGGGGTCGAGTCCTTCTCCAGGAACTCCAGCACGGCGGCAAAAGCCTTATCGTACGCTATCACTTCGTGCACCTGCGCAACAGGGTCGTTGCCATGACCCGCGTGGTCGATGCGCGATCCCTCGATCATGATAAAGAATCCTTGCTCACTGTCCCGAGTCGCTTCACTCAATATAGTCAGAGCAGTACGAGTCATTTCCTCCAGGGAAGGATACTTGTCATTCTGCGAGCGGCGGTCGACCTCATAAGGAATGTCCTTGTCAGCAAAAAGACCCAGTAGAGGCAGCTTGGCCTCAGAGCCGCCATTGAGCGCATCGAAGCCAGCCCGATCTTGCAGATAGTTGAAACCATTCTTTGAGGCAACCTCGACTATATCGCGGTCGTCGCGACGGCAGCTACCGTCCGTGGTGTTAGGCAGGAAATGGCATCGTCCACCACCCATCATAAGGTCAACCACCCGACCCAGAGGGTGTTCACCAATTTCCTGCTGTGCAATACTGTCCTCATACTCTCGCCGGTTGGCGTGCGCAGCAAAAGCAGCCGGGGTTGCGTCTGTCAAGCGGGTCGTGACGACCAGGCCTGTCTTGTAGCCTGCCAACGAGGCAGCTTCGAAAACAGTTCCGCAAGGTGAATGATCGGGGAGAACCGAAATTGCCCCATTGTAACTCTTGTATCCACACGAAAAGGCCGTCGCGCCAGCCGCCGAGTCCGTCACCAGACTGTTGCTGGAGCGTGTCCGCGAGTTGCCAATATGGTGTTGATCCACGACCAAGATATCGTCGATAGGCAGACCTTCCGTGTACTGGCGGAAGCTCCTCGTCATGGAGAGACTAGTTGGACCCATTCCATCCGAGACCATGAAGATCAGGTTCCGCTTGCCGGTCGGCTTGCCGCCCGGGCCCCAGTTGTTTCGTGACTCATTATGGCCCTTAGCCGCCTCGTGCTGGTAGACCACAACCAGGACAATGACGACAATTGTGGCGATAATAGCCCATACGAAGGCCCCGACCTCTCTCCAAAAGGCCCAGCCCTGTCGTGTTTCGCGGCGGGGCGTCCGCTCGCCAGTCAGTAGGGCTTCTTCTTCTTCTTCTTCGGCGTATTGAATCGAGGAACGTCCAGAGGATGGCTGTGGAGCTAGGAGTGGCTCTTCCCGTATCATATCTGCAAGGTTGTGTGATTGAATGGTGCTCATATACAGTTACAGGAGCTCCGCAAAGAGGTTGAGCGGAGCGAATCCGGAGAAGACTAAGATAAGATAGCCGCTCACGTGACATGCGGCCTTCTATTGTACATAAAACAAGAAAAGATACATAAATGACTATTATGTATGTATGCCAAATAACATGCCAATGCACTTTACGACCGCCCCTTCCATCCGGTGGGGATCAGCGCCGCCGCAATCTCATTAACGCCGCGCTCCGTAGCCAGCATGTTGAACTGCGCTGCCGCATTCCGGGTATCCTGAACCTCTACCCGAATGCCCAGCGAGTTGATGTGACGTTTCGTTTCAGGCGAAAGAGGATACATCGAGGCACCCAGACCGAGAATGAGCATATCTGTCCGGCATGTCAGCAACGCATGTTTGCAGAATATCCCGCAAGTTCTCCAAGAAGCACACGGCCCATGACCACAGCGGGGAAAGAAGCTTTTACGTACCTGGTCGCGGGTAGACTGCGCTCAACAACCCCCAAACCTTCTCGTCAACCTCGAACTGGCCTTTGGCATTAATCATAGTCGCTTTGGCCTCAAGGTCGTTCGCTGCGCCCTGGACAGTCTTCCACGGCCTCCACACGAATGCCTCCCCGCCCAGAAGAATCACAGCATCACCGCCGCTGATCTCCACGCCGCTGTTGAGTTGGAATCCGGACGGGAGGGTGGCGTCGACCGCGGTCGATGGGGGAGGTGTGTTGCCCAGCACATCCAGCGCGGCAAAGTCCGTCTGAGTGGATTCATCGGACTCCGGGCCTCGGTCATGACCGACGGGCTTGTGTGAATGAGCGCGCGGGGTCATACGAGATGGACGGATGGAGGTGCTGTTGTTGCGGCGCGTTGATGGGAGCGGTGCGCATGGCGAGGCATCAAAGGCGCGAGGCAACCAAGAAGCGTTGGCGCCGAAGTTAAAGGAGCGTGGTGCGCTGCTGAGGGAAGTGCGCAAGGCACGGAGGAGCTGAGGCGAGGGAGAATGCATTGGAGGCGAGGCAATTTGTAGTTGGCTTTGAGGTGATGTTCCAAAGTTGGCGGAAACTCGCAAGTTGCGGAGAGAAAGAAACTCGGGAGTTGGCCGGGGTAGACGGGGCTTGGCAGCCAGAACTACATCATTTTCTACTGCGTATATCTACATCTACCCTCCACGGGTTCTCGCACATTGAATCATCGAATGTCCTTTATATTAATATATCCGTCTCGACCACCCTAATGATTATTCTAGTTTTTATTTCCAGGTGTCCCCCAACCGTGACCGTGGTGCTCGGGTTGATATGAAACAAGGACAGAGAGAAATGACCATGTCGTACGCGTCGTGAAACCGCAAACGCCACAAGAAGTGCAATGAAAGAACAAAAATCAGATGACCTGGCACCGAAAAGCCCGAAAGGAGAAGGTAGGGAGGGGGGAAAAGAAGGCGAAATAACCCCACGACTCATGTCATCCTCTATCACATTACTTCCTCCAGACTTTTGCGCTCGAATAAAGAATATGAAAGGCATATATGCACACTTCGAAAAGATAAAACAGGGAAAAGGAGGGGGTGTTGCGGGGCATATACACGTGTTTGATGCAATCTAGTTGACGGGACGAGCAGCGTTATTTCGATCCTCGTCCGATTGACTTGAGCTGTCATCGCTGTTAGTGGCGTTGCGGATCCGCTCCGCCCGGTTTTGTAGGACCTGAGCTTCGGCTGCGGCCTTTTGTGCCCGGATTTGCTTCCGCCACATGCTGGCATAGCGACCCTTCATGGCCAGGAGCTCCTCGTGGGTGCCACTCTCAGCCACCTGGCCTTCATTCAAGACTAAAATGCAATCTGCTGTAGTGATTGTGCTGAGTCGGTGGGCAATCACCAGCATCGTTCGGCCATGAGAGAGCGTGGAGAGTGCCCTTTGAATATGCTCTTCGGTGTCGGTGTCGAGTGCCGCGGTAGCCTCGTCCAGAAGGATGATGCGAGGGTTTTTCAAGATGGTCCGAGCAATTGCCACCCGCTGCTTCTCACCACCACTGAGTCGGAGACCGCGCTCTCCGACCTTGGTATTGTAACCATCGGGGAAAGCCATAATCTTGTCATGAATGCTAGCGGCGCGGCAGGCCTCGAAGACTTCTTCGTCGCTGGCGTCCTGGTTCGCATACTTTAGATTATACATCAACGTCTCATTGAAGAGAACCGTGTCTTGTGGGACCACGCCAATATGCTTGCGAACAGAATCAATGGTAAGGTCCTGGACATCATGTCCATCAACGAGCAGCTGACCCTTTTGCGAGTTGTAGAATCGGAACAGCAGCCGGAAGACTGTAGATTTGCCTCCGCCTGACTCACCAACCAAGGCGGTGGTGGTGCCTGGTTCACAGTGGAATGTAAGCCCATTCAAGGCAGGTTTCCGCGTGTCGTAGGAGAACTCGACATTTTGGAATCGGATATCACCCTTGCACATAGACAGCGGCATAGCACGGGGGCTATCGACCACGGTGGGTTGCTCCCGGAACAATTCCAGCATGCGCTCAGCATTGATCAAGGCCGACTGGATAGTGCGGTAGAAGGTGCCAAAATAGTTCAAGGGCCCCTGAAGCTGGGCCATATAGGTCAATAGCGTCACGAACGAGCCCACGTCACGCTGGCCGATGGAAACCTGGTACGCACAGATAAAGCATGTGGTAAGGAGACCCATCATAAAGACGGTGTTTTGACAGGTGTTGAGCAGAGTGAGTGAGAACAAAACGTGGTACTCCGCCTTTTGGAAGTCACCCACGGCCCCGCGGTAGCGGTTAAATTCGTACTGCTCTGCATTGAAATACTTGACCGTCTCGTACGACACCATTGAGTCGTTCCTGGGGGAAGCCAATGCGTCAGTATATCCCTTGCGCAATTTCATTCGGAGAACTTACTTGACAGCATCTTCTTGTCTCCCCGCGTTGACCATCTGTCTTCGGATTTCCGCTCTCCACTGGGCCATGCGGACGGTGACATAGAGATAACCAAAGGTCGAGATTCCGACCACTAGGGCGTAATATGCATCGAATGCGATCAAGAAGTATCCCACAGCGATGCAGAGATCAATCAGCATCGGGAGGATTTGGAAGGTGGCCTGTTCCAGGAAGGTATTGATCGAGCTGCCCTTGCTCAGGGCCGACAGTACCTCGCCAGTCTTCTTACCCAGGTGAAAATCCAAGCTCAGGCCGTGGACGTGCTCGAAAGAGGCAGTGCTTAGCTCCATGTACGAATACTGGCTGACTGGGATCCAAAGCCTAGAGCGTATCGAGCTGAGCAGACCCTGGCCACCCTGGAGCCACCTGAACAAGACATACAGGGAAATATGGAGCCACGGGACGTGGAACGAGTTGCCATCCTCCATGGCCGTGGTTAAGTCCCCGACGATTAAGCCCACCTGTATGGGCACTATCACGTTGACGATGCGCTGAGCAACAAGTAAGACAAAGCACATCATCACAACAATCTGCAAACGCCGTGATTTGGAGGGCCACAGGTAGGGAAAGAAGAGCGAGTAACCACTGAGATACTCCCACCAGCTAGTGGACGGCATGGTCGTCGGGCGTACCCAAGGGTCTTCTGGCTTAGAAGCCTGGGAGCGCGGGGCACCAGCGGTTGACCCGTAGGAATGACCATTGGCGTTACCGTTGCTGTTACCGTTCTCGGCACCAGAAGCATCCAGCAAGCCAGTAGACTCGCTGACGCCATTAGGTCTGTGTGCCGTCTTCTGCTCATGACTCTTGGTGGTGATGGATTTGCTGGCATAGAGTAGGACGAGCGTAAACAGGATCAGAATACGGACACTGCTGGAAACAATTTCCATGGATTCCCAATGCGTGATGCTCCTGCGAAGCTTGCCACCCTCGGGGTCTCCAACGACAGGCTCATGATGAACCGATGTGTAGAGGGATATGGATGTGCTAAGAATAACCAGCTCGATAGGGATGGCGGCAGACCAACACGCGAATTGGGCGAGTGTTGGAGATGGAGTGGTATCGAGCAGGGAAATGAGTAAGATGGCATAATCGAAAAAAGAGCCGACAATGTAGACCTGCGTTCCCCGACGGTTAGCTTTGACTGCACAGTTGGCCGGTAATTTTGAGACGTACCACGACGGACTGACCGCGCCACCAATGCTCGGAGCGAGCGATCATCACATGAGTGATATAAATGGTCGCATCCGCGACATAGGTCACGAGCACTGCGACGGAGAGCCAGTTGAAGGCTCGCTTGACGGCCTTGGAAAAGCCCTGCGTCTTGCGGAAGGCACCTGAACGGGAACGTTTGGGAAGTGGACGCCCACCGGGGCCCATTCGTTGCGATTGATTCTGGCTGGATTTACTCGCAGTGAGCATAGTATTGACCACGAAGGCCACGACGAAGAGGAGCAGGAGAAAGATCGGATAGCATGTGCGCAGGTACTCCAGCAGCTCGAGCGCTGTGTGGGGATCCATGATGACCGACTCCTCCTACAGATGTAGAGAACGAAGGAGAGAAAAAGAGTGATTTCAAAAGATTTCCATAACACAGTATCGACAAAGTCCGGATAAAGGTGGGTTTGGAAGAAGGACGGGTTCGGATGGCGAGAAGGATCAACGCGAGGAATGCGGACGGACGGACGCGGGGAGGGAAGTGCGAGACACTGAACTTTCAAGTTTCCGAGCTAGATCTAAACTTTCGTAGATCGAGATGCAATCGTACTGCGTAGATATTCTTTTTTTTTCGGTGGTCTTTTTTTGTCTTTCTTTCTTTCTTTTTTTTTTTTTTTTACCTTGTTTCTTTGCTGTTTTGCTCTTTTCGTGGATGATTCCTAGAAGACCTCAATTGCAGTATGCTTGCAAGTGGAGAAATTCCCCAATAGTCACGAGGGCTAAGCGTGGCAAATATCAAAAAATCAAATGACACAACCTTTCAGCTTCGAACTCTTTGCCACGAAGAATCGAGGGAAAGAAAAGGGAAGATTTAAAGGAGGGGAATGACGGTGTGGATGCGCAGGTGCAGCTAAGAATGGGCTCCACTTGTATGCAAGAATTGGACTCACGCTTTTGAGTCCTCTTTAGAAGGAAACACTTTTCGTTTTGTTTGTCTCCGAAGGTCGGGAACTAAATTGAAACCCGGCCTTGATAGAAGGGCTTCCAGAATGGATTTGTGAACCGTCTGGGTTTGAATATACCAAACAACCTGGTACGGTGTACGTAAACAGGGGTCCAGGGTCCACGGGTATGACTTCACTATTGACGGGAAAACAGGAGAATTGAAGCCCGAGACTATTCACAAACTATGGACATATATAAATATCCTCCATACATATACCTTAGGTATCCCCTATTCCCCAAATAACTCCCGTAGACTCCGGGCGATCAGATGGCAAAATGGTAGGACCGCGATCTAGGCCTAGCATGTGCAACCCCGGTCGATCTAGCCATCTGAGCTCTCGATTAGCTGTTCCTCCCTCTGTCCATTCTTTAGCTTTGTATAAGTATTAGACTCTCGAATCCCCGAATAAATCTGAGACATCCATTCGTAATGTGCTTTGTTCATTTTTATTATATTCGAGTCGGAGAGCCCGGGATTCCTGCAGTGGACAGTACCAGATTCAAATCTCGATCTTTGCTTCACTATGTGCTGGCGGCTAGACCGCCCCTATGTACACGAATACGGACTATACCGGGACCCGAATATATCGTGAGGCTGTCATGCTGTCATGCTGTCAGGCTATCAGGCTATCAGGGTATTGGCTTTTCAGGTCGTAGTTCTTCCTGAGGCACACACGCCACCAAAGCTTGAAGCTCACCGCTTGCACAGCTACCCAAAATCTGGGTTCCCACCAACCCACCCGCATCACTCTCCACATCAATTCCGGTCAACTGGTCGTGTGCCCCCCATGGACGTGTGAACCATGTCGGAGACTGGGTCACGCTCTCCGATCCCTCCGCCGCCGCCGCCACCTACTCAGAAGTATTCGCATCGGGCTGCCAACGCGCTCGCCCGTTTCGCGCCCTTCTTTGGGTCGAGACCGCCCAGTCCGCAGAACAGCCGCGTCGATGGCCCCCGGTCGATCAGGTCCAAATCGCTGTACGTGTTGCATGTCTTCTCACACCGCTCTGACAGTTTAATTTGTCCCTTCTGATCTCTCCCTTCTCTTTCCGATCGGTGCTTTTGTCGGATCGGACACATCCAATTCTAACGTCATCAGGCCGGGTGAACCGCAGACTGTCACTCATCGTACGGGCATCCCCATAGTCGCCCTAGATATCTCACCAGAGCGGACCCACGCCGTCATTGGCGGCAAGGATATACTCAAAACAATCCGGGTTTCGCCTGATCACTCGTCGGAGGAATTTAATATTCGAAATGCGGTTGTCAGTTATGCATCCGCCCACCATGATGCGGGCGTGTCGATGCCGCACAAGGACCAGTTGAATGTCCGAGATGTCAAGTGGTCACATAGCAATTACGACCGAATAATCGCAACTGCGGTCGCTAATGGCCGAATTGTCGTTTACGACTTGCAGCGGCCCGGCCTGCAATTATGTCGCTTCCAGGGCCACAGCCGCCAGGTTCACAGACTCGCCTTCAACCCCCATCTTGCCTCTTGGCTACTGTCCGGCAGTCAGGATGGCACCATTCGAATGTGGGATCTGCGGTCCGCCTCTCCCAATCGAGGCCTTTCCACGTGCAGCAGTAAGCATGTGTATCATGGCAATAGCGATGCCATCCGGGACGTCCGGTGGTCTCCCACCGATGGTGTCGTGTTTGCGACCGCCTCGGACAGCGGCGCCATTCAGATGTGGGATTCGCGCAAGACCAACGCTCCCTTGATGAGGATTGCGGCTCATGATCGCCCTTGTTTCGCGGTCGACTGGCACCCCGACGGAAAACACATTGTTAGTGGTGGCACGGACCGGCAGGTCAAGGTCTGGGGTTTCTCTTCGTCTGCGGAACGACGACAAAAACCTGCGTTCCAGTTCCGAACCCCCCAGGCCGTAACGAACGTGCGGTGGAGACCGCCGTCGTGGGTAGGGGACTCGCCCTCCTCGGGGGAGTGGCAGTCATCTCAGGTGGTAACCTCCTATGACAAGGATGATCCGCGCATTCACCTATGGGACCTCCACCGCCCACACGTTCCTTTCCGTGAGTTTGATCGCTACGACTCGCCGGCCGCCGATCTGCTGTGGCACTCCAAAGACCTGTTGTGGACGGTCGGTGAGGTAGGGGCTTTTACCCAGACCGATCTTCGCTATGCCCCGACAGTAGTTAAACGCCGGCCTATGTGTTCGGTCGCGTGGAGCTCAAATGGCGAGTTCGTAGCGTTCGCCCAGCCGCGACCGAAGCGACGTCCACTGGATCTCAGTGCCACCGAATTCCTTCACCATGACGAGGACAGGGTCAGCACCAGTGAACGATCTTTAAGTCACAGCCCGACGGACGACATCCTCGATGATGTTTCTCTGGCTTCGTCGCTTCGGCATTCTCAGACTAAGCCCACTGCGGCCCGGTCATCAAAGTCTTTGGGCAGCACCCCTCCGGGTGGCATGGATGTCATTCCGGTGCTTCCACTGGAACAAGCTTTGGCCAAGAGCTCGACCCCAGTTCCCAGTCAGCTGGGAGTCATTGGGAGCATTCCCGGTGCCACAAACGATGCATTCCTCTTCAGATTCTTGGCAGGTCAATACTCGCCGCTGATGGATGAGCTCTCAGGCAGACGAAGTCATGTCGACGTCTTGAACTCCTTGATGGGGGCACTCGATCATAATGCTGAGCGTGCAGATGAGGTGTCGCTGACCAAGCTGGCTCAGACCTGGCGGATCATCAGATTTGCCATAATCCAAGAGCTGCAACGCAGGTCGAGGGAGCAGTCCACGGGGAAAGGTGATGGGAAAGGAAAGTCGTCCAAAGATGGACTATTGACCGATAAGTCTCGGGCAGCAGATGGAAATCGTCAGGGAAAGGTGAAAACTCGACTGTTCAAGGGCGTAATGGAGACAGAAGGCCCAAGAAGTCGAATGCCAGAAGCAGAGAGCACATCAAACATGACCACGCCGCTTGCACAGCCATTGCCTGACTCCCCAGATGATTCCTGGACTAGTTCCGACTCTCAACTTCCTTCGTTAATTGAGAATGCTGTCGACCTTGACCCTCTTCCACCATCTGTCTTGAGCTCCCATAATGGCTGGGGTATGTCAGGTCCTGATGCTAGCCGAGTCTCGTCTTTGCCACAGGAGCACTCAGTCTCCACTCAAGATACACTTCCCCTCGGGGAGGCCGTACCGGGTCTTTTACGAGAACCATTACAGTCAGACCCGGACAGCGATCAAAGGTCTGCCCCTCGGGCTATTGCCGGCAGGGCAGACTGGCGCATTCGTAGTCATCCAGATCACCCTCGCGAAGGCTCCGAGGATGACTACGACCAACAGTTGGAGGAGAAGCGAGCGGCAATTCGTGACTTTAAACAACATCCTAAGAAAGTTTTGACTCTCGATTCCCCAATGGAATCCCACCGCCCTCCCCCGCTAGAGCGCTACCACCGACATGACTCTTCAGAGAGCTTCCCAATGTTCTCTGCATCCACAGATAGCTCGCACCCATCCAAGTCCATTGGCGCCTCGTATTCTTCCAATTCCCGATTTCCCGACCCCCGGCTCTCGGACACTGGCCAGGCAGGTGGTGCAGGTTGTCGACCCAGTGGTGCGACAAGAAGTGAATCGAATCTAGAGCCGGCCGCAGAAGAGCCTGAGGATGACCTCGATTTGGACGAGTCCGTCATTGAAAATTACCGGGTTCATCTCGAACGACCTTCGAGCCCCCCACAGTTATTGACAGAATCAACTCCACTTGAACAGCCGGGCTCAGAAGACACATTTCCGTCTGAGAATATGCTTCGTGCATCTACCTTTACTTATCCGGCGATGGCAGGGATTTATGAAGATCTCTCCCAAGTCAAGATTCCTCTCACCCCCGCTTCATCGGAGTTGAAACCGTGGAGCATCGAGGCGATCTTGAAGGAAGCAGTGCGCTATTACCATAGTAGCAGCAGCTCTGTCGATATTCAAACCGCGGCTCATCTGCTGCAGAAGCTCCACGTCCTCTTCCAGGATTGTGAGAAGATTCTTCCATATGAAGAATGCGACATGATTTTCAAGAGCTACAATGAAAGCCTTATTCGGCACTCGATGGATCTGGAGGCTGCAGAGCTTCGTCTGTCCTGTGTGCCTACTTACCCTGGTGTCTACGACTATGCCCAGGCTGACACCTTCATCAATGTCTTCTGCTATACCTGTCAGAGACCATACGAGAACCCAATACGTGACAACGCTCGCTGCCACCGCTGCAATACCCCGCAAGCACCGTGCTCCATTTGTATGAGCATAGACCCGCCTGCTGAATGGGTCGAAGCCCAAATGCAGCGGCAGGCTGAATCAAACGGTAGTGCAAGCCCCGACCTAGAAGCCGGAACGATTTCGCACCGCTCCTCCCACTCCACAGTCCCTACCGAGCCTGTTTCCCCTTTGGAGCTAGACGGTCTTGAACCCTTTAGCGTCCCCCGTCCCAAAGGCTCTGCCCTCTGGGCGTGGTGCCAGGGATGCGGCCATGGCGGCCACATGGCCTGCATCACTACCTGGCTGGACGATCTCTCCATAAGCGAAGGCGGATGCGCCACGCCAGGTTGCTCGCACGATTGTGGCCCTGGTCCGCGCCGTGAATCCAATCGCCAGACCCTTCTCACCGAATCCAAACGTCGCGCTTCCGGCGGCGGTCTCGTGAAGCGCGATCCGTGGACTAAGGGCGAGAGCAAAGCTGTCGAGAAGGTTCGCGGTATGCTTGGAGCTGCCGGTGCTGCTGCCGCAACTGGTGGCAGTGGCGCTGGATCTAACACGCCCACAGTGAGCTCTGCGGGTGGTCAGGGCCAGGTCTCTCCCGGGGCAGTCTCGCCTAAGAAGGTGAGGTTGATCACACCGGGCGAGCAGGGGAATCGCAGAGGTACGGCTAGCCGGTCGAACATGGCACCGCAGGAGTAGAAGTTGGACGGGCACCTCGTTCCTTGTGTTTAAGTAGCCGTTTTGGATACCCGACATTTGTATTTTATTCATGATATCTCTTTGCGATACCAGGACAGTTGGCGTTCATAATATTCATTGTCTCAATATATCGGCGATTTTTCAATGTTTTTACTTAGATCGTACAAATTGTTCTCAAGACTATGTCTTTTCAATGAGACAAGTCTAACAGAGGGCTAACTAGACACCGTCACCAACACTGGCATTTAAAACCTCCGTTTCTTTCTCGTGGGAGCTTTGCTCTGCGCCTCAAGTTGCCGTTTCAATTCCTCTCGTTTCCGATCAGCTTTTTCAGCCTCTGTCAAAGGTTTCATATCAGGGGCCGCGCTAGCTTCTGCTATTGGGGATTCCTCTTTTTGTACTTTCTTCGTTGCTGTTTCCTGTGATTTCCTAGAGTCATCTATGTCCGCTGTAGATGGAGGGCGTGCATGGTCAGGGGAACGGATATCAGGCTGTGTCTGAGAAGGCGCTTCGCTCGGACCTGATGCTTTGGCTTTGCTCTTGCCGCCTATCATGCCGAGTTTGGTAGGTCGTTTAGTCTGCGTGGGAGACGGATGAGCAGACTCGCTGTTCTGAGCTGGCTTTGGGGGCGGTGAAGGTGGGCGCTGCTCTATTTCTTCTTTCTTTTTCTTTCCTCCGATAACACCAAGACCTCCCTTCGCCTTCTTTGGGGGAGTGCTAGGTTGGAGTGGCGGTGTAGCAGGCTTCGGCGGAGGAGAAATATCTGGAGTACGTTTTTGGCGTGGTGCAGGTCCAGTGTTGGAGTCTCGATCTGACTCTGATCCCGAAGCAGTAGCTTCATCTGCCCTCAACTCTGAGGGTTGTGGAGAAGGACTCTTCTTTTTTGTCCTTGCGTTTGGTGGTGATATTGCAGGTTTGGTTTCTTGGGCTTTGAGCTGAGGAGGAGTCGCTTGTCGCTAGGCGGGAAATTAGCATTATATCGGTTATTGAGATGGTTGTTAACAACGTACCTGAAATTCATCATCCTCGCTCTCTGCAGTAACATCACTATGTTGATCCAAGTCTAACTGTGAGTGATTGACTGATGCACCTTTCTGCGATATAGGCTGAGCTTCAGACTCATCCTCTTGGGCGAAAGAAGCGGGACGTCTTTGAAGTGTGTTCCACCACTTGTCTGGCGGCGGACGAAGTCCATCAAGACCACGACTATTATCAGATCCAAGCAGTTCATGAGCCAAATTTATGGCTATGCCTGGAGTAGCAGCTGGAGACGACCCGGTCTCAGCAAGCCATGCCTGCTCATCAAACGGCGCGACGCCTTTGATAAACCTAGCTGCTTCAGATCGTGTGCTACCTTTACGCCCCAAGCGCAGCCCAGAAACAGCGGGAAAAACCGTCGTTAAGTCAATCTGTAGGGCCTCAACCTTGTCGAACAGTTTAGCAAGGACCCAATCCTTCTGTTTCAGCTGATCCAGGAGTGTTCGCTGGCGAGACTCCCAACTGGCCTCATCTCTCAGCAGCGGAAGTAGTACTTGACTTGTGAAAGCCGAAGAGGGTTCTTTCATCAGGTATAGAGACCATCTTAGTGGCTTTAATGGTGATGGTAGCTTCGTGTTTGTCGTGAGTTCAATCGAATCAGCTTGGGATCCTCTATGTAGCGTTGCGTTGCCTCCATCGCCTCGTAGAGCTTCCCCAATTTTAGATAGGAAGACCTCAAGCTGCTCGGTACCCTCGCTAAAATCAATTGTCGTTGCAATTTCTTCCGCCCTTTTCACAATAGCCTTATGTGGCAGCTGTTCTGACCAGATCGAGGTGAGATCTGTCACATAGAGCTCGTAGCCTTTGCGGTTCCATGTGTATTGGAAGAGTAGTGGAGGTAAATCCCCTGAAATGCATAGCCTGTGCCACTCTGAAGACATGGCTTCAAATGTTTAAGGTCATCAGAGCTGGTTTGCGATGGCTCTCACAAAGAGATACGAGGAACTTGGGAGGAGTGCGGAGCTGCTACGCTGCCTAAGTTAGCCGCAACGCTCGACCTTCCGCCGATCTCCCGCTTCACTTTTCAACTTCACGCTCTGGCGCGTTTCTTGCCTCCCGTTATTTTCTCTGACCGAGTGCTCTGGGAGAGCATCTCTCACGTTCTACGAAATGTCATCGCGCCTCCCCGATCGATCGGGCTCAGGGCGCAGCCGATCGCGATCCCCATCATCGTGGCGTCAACCCCAGAAGCACGCCCACAACAATGACGGAGAATGGCGCGACCGACGGGACCCAGACCGCAGATATGACGATCGAAAACCCCAGCAGTCTCGCAATATACGCGACCAAGTGCGGCTCAACCAGCTTCAAGAGGACGAGCAGGCGCGGGAGTGGGTCTCGCAAGAGGATGAGTTCGTGCTGAAGCAGGCCAAGAAGAAGGCCGAGATCCGAGTGAAGGAGGGACGTGCAAAGCCGATCGACTGGCTGACGGTGACTTTGCGCGTGATCGATCCCACGCGTAATCCTTTGGACGACGAAATCGCGGATTCCGAGCTCGATGTGGTGGATCCTGATGGTGTCTTTGAGGGACTGTCGCAGTCCCAGCTACAGGATCTGGAGAGCGAGATCGAGACTTTTCTCAAGTTGGAGACAAATGCGCAGAACCGGGACTTTTGGCAGGTATGATCAACACCTTGCCTTTTGACCACACTCATGCATCTTGCTAACCATATCTCTGCTGCAGACCATGAAGATCATCTGTCGAGACCGCCAGAAAACCTCTGCTCCAGAAGGCCGCGCCCTCAGCTCTGTTGCTGCCGATATCAACAGACTCTTGAGCCCGAAAACATACGAACAACTCCAGACGCTGGAGGTCCAGGTCAAGAGAAAACTCAACTCCAATGAGCCTATCGATACGGATTACTGGGAGGAGCTACTGCGCAGCTTAACGGTGTGGAAGGCGCGTGCGAGGCTACGTAATGTCTACCAGGCCGTTATCGACGAAAGAGTTCGTGATCTTAGAAAACAACAAAGAGAGGAGGCGGAGGCGGTTCGGGAAAAGTTGGCTCCTTTGGCGCCGCTTGTTACTGGTGACGAGCAGCAGCTCAACTCTACAGATTCTGCGGAGTTCAAGGGCCTGTACCCCGACCCATTGCTCCAAGTTCGACCCGAAGATAAAGGGCTGGAGATCATGGACGAGTCCGCCTTTCTTCGTCAAGTTGTATGTACCCCCAACCGTCTCAGAAGGCTCGAAAGCCCAGTTGCTAACCAAACTCACAGGCTCGCGAGCGTCAGAAGATCCTTCGTATGGGCTATGTTCCTCTGCGACAGCGATCAGCCGAAAAGCCAACCACGACAATTATCGAATCAGCTTCAAGCGGCTCCGTTGCTCCGGCCGTCTCCAGTCGATTCTCTTCTCTTCCCAATGATGACTTCTCACAGGCGACCAAGGCATTGTATGAAAGAGAATTGGCCAAGGGCGTCAGCGAGAACGAAGAGATCTTTACCGGCGAGGAGGCCGTGAGCACGCCTTCGCAAGGACAGTGGGCGAGCAAATACCGGCCCCGCAAGCCGCGATACTTTAACCGGGTGCAGATGGGCTACGAATGGAACAAGTACAACCAGACTCACTACGACCATGATAATCCACCGCCCAAGGTGGTGCAGGGCTACAAGTTCAACATCTTCTACCCCGACCTGATTGATAAAACCAAGGCCCCTACGTATCGCATTGAGCGAGAAGGCGGCCGCAAGCGTGGACAATCCTTTGCTGCCGCTGGGGAAGAAGATACCTGTCTTATTCGGTTTATGGCGGGGGCACCGTACGAGGACATCGCCTTCCGGATTGTCGACAAGGAATGGGACTATAGCGCGAAGCGCGAGCGCGGTTTCAAGAGCACATTCGACAAGGTATTTCTCATCATAGCATTCATACTCCCCTCAAAAGGAAAACGTTCTGACAAATTTGGCTGTATAGGGTATTTTGCAGCTCCACTTCCAGTTCAAAAGGGTAAGTTATCTCAACACTTCGAGAGGACGCGAAGAAAACAACTGACAATTTGTCTCAGATCTATTATAGGAAGTAACACATGCGCAACCCGTCATTCCCACATGGGCGTTATATCGGGATGGGGAGGTCAGGATTTTGTATGATGTATGCAAACAAGGACGATCAGGGTACATTTCCAGACAGCTCACACCCTATGAATCAATCAATCCCACCACTGATTGGACTAAGAACATTTCTCCTCCATGTTTTCTATCTGGATCTCGCAGAGACCGCGAACTCTCAGCACAGTCCACGCTGGGAGCCCCAATGGTCCGAATATCCAATTTGTCAAAATGCTTAATTCGACTGCCAAATGTCATGATTCCTGTCCTCATCGTGGCTTGGCCATCCACCAAGAAAATGCACTAGTGAACATGACATTCACAACGTCTCCGTACCGGTACTTCGACCCTTGACAGGGATCAGCGTGGTCTTTTGCGGAATGGCGGACGTTGAAGTATGTTCTGGTGACACATGCTGGCCTGCAGCTTGCAGGTAATTCAAGGCTTCCGGCTGGCTGGACACAGTCCAGCTGGAGAAAAGGTCGGCTGGAGAACCTGTTGACCTCCTGTTACCCTCATCAACTTCCAGAAGTCCTCCTCTCCGTCAACGAATGGCAAACTGGATCTGCAGGCTGCCGAGTCGAGCCGCCTTCAGCCCTCCACTATTCCTCTCCGGGGCCTCCCAGACGATGAGTGGGGGAGGAATAGAAGGGCCCCTCGGGCCCGTTCGAGACTGCTGTAGCACGAGAGATAGCCGCCTGGGCCGCTTATGAGATCATTGGCCAACGTTTGTACTATGAATTTCCGTTCCACAAGGGTCTCTTAGTGAATGGCGCTAGAGCTGTAGCCCTTACCCCGGTCCCTCTTTTCATCGTGTCTATTGTATCCATGCCACACCGACACACGTATTTGTTTGCTAGACATATGCAAGAGCATTTTTGGGGTGGCGGATTGCAGCAGATAGACTATGTGCCTGGTGTGCTGATCCAAAGGAATTATACAGAAAATAAAAAAAAGTGTACAGCTCCAATTTATGTGAATGGTGAGGGTCATGACGGTCACCCTGGTTACTTCTATGTTGGCCCTGCCTCTTATGACTTACACCTACGACTTGCCTCCTCTCCTACTTTCAGCTTTTTAATCCAAGTGCATCTCTAAGTTCCTTACGGTTCAATCCTTCTTTTGAATAATGGAGAGAACCGACAGTTTCAAGATGACATCTTCATTTCCCCCTGATTACTTCAACCTGGCTCAGATTCCAACTGACCAGCGAGAGCACGAGTATCATCTCTCGGCACAAACGCGGTCTCTCGATGATGAAAGCCTTCTTCAAATAAGTGCCTCACAGCCTTACGACCCCTGGCAGTCCAGTGAGAACTGGGCGGCATTGAGATCTAACCTGGCGTCGGAATCCATGACACCCCTTCAACATCCCGGGCATAACAATAGCACTCTGGAACCACACGAGCAAAGCCCTAGCTCTAGCTCTAGCTCGCGCGTCATTGTGCCTGGCAGCAACAACACCCATCTTTCTTCCTTTTCTACCCCTCATCATCATTCAACTCCAATGGCCCAGTCAAATCTTCGAGCACCGCGACTCCACCATGGTGAAGATCTACTGGAGTGGCAGTCTGATCTCGTCACATCCTCCTTTTATACTCGTGATTTCTTTTACCGCCAGCCAGCGCAGTTGGAAACATTTTCGGGAAATCTCTTAGGAAATTCCCTAGCTTTGCAAGGGCCCCCACCATCACCACCCATTTCGATCTCCTCTCAGCAGTCATCATCAATATCCGTTAACAGCATGGGTCCCACTGTCCCCAACATGGTGGCTGACAGCAGCTCGCCCCGAACGAGCCTCGGAGATCACAGCGAAGGAGATCTCAACGCAGATCTTCCCTACTCGAAACTCATCTTCAGGGCTCTAAAAGAGGCGGAAGGCAACAAGCTGACCCTTCAGCAAATTTACGAATGGTTCACCAAAAACACGAACAAGGGCAAGGACAATACAAAAGGCTGGCAGAACAGCATCCGCCATAATCTGTCCATGAATAAAGTACGATTCCCACCTTCATACACTCCATACCGCGTCCCATCGAATCTTACTGGGCAACTATTCTGGTATGCTTGACTGACAGGTGTCTCCGTTTTAGGGATTTACGGCCGACAAAGCCGAAGGAAGCACGGGGAAGAAGCCACAAAATTTGTGGGCTCTGACCCAAGACGCTCTCGACCGGGGCTACGTGGAATCCACTACTCGCTATCGCAAGGCAAATTACCGCAAAGCGGTGGGCTCCAACACCCCAGTCCTTAAGCGTCAGTGGTCCGGGTCTAAAGGTGGAAAGGCCGCGAATCATGCGGCCAAGGTCGGCCACCCCTCTCAGCGCGCGCGCAGAGAACGGCACCATTATTCACCAGGACAACATCAACCCCAGCAGGCGCCTCAGCCTCAGCCCTCGGGCGAGGAACACTACCTGCCTACGCCGCCACTCGCGAGTATCCAGCACTATCATCTATCGCACGCCCCCAATGGTCTGTCCATGGAGACCAGAGACAGCCCGCTCCAGCACGAATACGACTATTCCCACGTCATTGGCTGCACAAGTCCTTCACTTGGCGATAACGTGCTATTCTGGGATGCTGCGGATCCGGAGCTGGACTACGTCCCGCTCGATATGGGGCATTTGTGTTGCTGGTACGGGCTCCAGGGACCCAGTAACGGGTTGACAGCAGGGCCCGACGGGCCATCAGATCTTCAGCACTAAGACTAAGGCGGGGCTAAAAAAAAAAAGGGGGGGGGGGGGGGGGGGGGGACCAGATCTTCAGATAAATGACTTC